>ERZ773263.14-NODE-14-length-179785-cov-10.094392_pt1 | contig 179785 bp, 191 predicted proteins | sample MGYA00511076_ERZ773263 | MGnify/ENA primary metagenome ERZ773263 (study PRJEB29015, sample SAMEA2738155) | human oral metagenome | biome: human oral; feature: human-associated habitat; material: saliva | place: China | collected 2195 ... | reverse complement strand
TCATCTTCTTCGTCATCTACATCAGCAGAGGTTTCGTCTTCATCATCTGCATCAACAATGTCATCATCTTCTACTTCATCTTCAGTTGATTCGTCTTCTAACTCTTCAACTTCTTCAGACTCTTCGACTACTTCTTCGTCATCTTCGTCCTCAGTTTCATCTACTTGACTAACTTCAAAGTCGTACCCCAAGAGTTCTTGCGCACCTTCGATATCACCGTCTAAGATAAGTTGATTTACCTTTTCAGCTACTTCAACTTGTTTTAGGAGCTCATCTTCAGTAGTCCTTACCAATCTGTCCAAGAATTTAGAGAACTTTTCACCATCTTCAATATTCGGAAAACTAATTCCAAACTCCTGTTCATACTCAGCAACTTTTTCGGAAATCTGTTCTGTTAGCAATCTTTGTTGAGCCTGAGCCTGAGCTGATTTTCTGTTGTTTTCTTCACTTTGTTTGTTAACCTGTTTAATACGTTCTAGTAAATCCATATTAAAATCCTTTCTTAATTACCAGTAGAACCAAATCCACCAGTACGTTGAGTAGTTGAGGTGTCGTCATCTGCTACAAGATATTTCTGGAATACCCCTTGCATAAATGCTTCACCACGTTTTAAAGTAACTGGTACATCAGAGATGTTTTTGAACTGACCACAAATCATACCGTCATTAAAGTCATTTCCATAATAATCTGAGTCAATGATACCTACGGAATTCATAAGTACAATCCCCTTTTTGATAGGGTTAGAAGAACGGTCATATACATTTAAGACTTCGTCCCCCTGCATGTAAGCCTTAATTCCCGTAGGAATAAGAATAATCTTGCCTGGTGGTAAGATAATATCTTGTTGGATAAAGAAATCGTACCCTGCTGCGTGAGTTGTACTACGCTTAGGTAACAAAATTTCTAATCCACTCAGATTAGTTTCGATGCTTACTGGTTTAGGGTTGGCAAGAACATCATCTCTAACCACCTCGAAACCTCTACATTTGCTCATGTAAAACCTCCAAATTTATAGCTAATACTATTATACCATTTCTATGGATTTTTGTAAATAGTACTTAGCCTTAGCTTTTCCTTCATCTGTCGCACCTGGGATTCGGTCAATTTGGTCAATTAAGTTACCTTCATGCAACCTATAATCCATTGCTTCTTTTAGGATTTCAGCTAAACGCTTATTAGCTTTTTCTTTTTCTTCTTGTGATAGTTTCTCTTCTTCAGAGATAATTTCAGTAACTTCTTCAAAGACTTCTTTTGCTGGCTTCAAACCAAAAAGGTCAGCACTGTAATCTAGGGCATTCTCATCTTCATTGTAAAATAGGCTGAAGTAGTAACAATCATTATAGACTTCACTAGCAGATACCCTACTTACTGCGCCTGGATAAAACAATCGAATCGCTCTTTTACCAATTACAGTTTCTTTTACATCTGGACTAGGATGATGAATATGCCCACTTATAATCCAAGAAACACCTTCGAAATTATAAAGTTTAGAAATCTCAATCCCACCTTTAGTGGTGTACCAAGTAGTTACACCTGAAATCTTATAGTCATTGTGACCAAATACAATTTGATAAACTCCGTCATCAAGACCTTTCATTCGCAATGGACGAGTTTCTTCACCGTAACCTACAAAATGGTAACGAGCCATTAGAACACCATCTACATAGTGGTCTAGTTCTGTTGGTGTCTTCAACAAACCAACACCCTTGAAGTACTCAAAGTCTGGGAAGTCACCAATATCATGGTTACCCCTTACAATATAAACGTTACCATTAGTTAAGTTATTTAGTGTTTGCAACCAAACAGTAACTTCCATTAGGAAACGTTTATCTCGAATTGTACGCTCAGATACCCCAATAAGGTCACCTAGCAATACAACTCCGTTAGGTTTACGTTCTTTAACAATTTCAATCATTCTTGCCATTGCATCAAGACACTCTTCTTGGTAATTGATGTGATTACCTTTAAAAATTGCAGAGAAGTGAGTATCTCCAAAGACAACTAAACCACCTTTACCATCGATACGGTAATATTGTTCTGGACTAAAAACTGGCATTACTCTTCTTCCTCCTTATCTTGACCTGTGACAAAATCACATTGAGAGTTTTCTTCTTTTAACTCCTCTTTTGTTGGAGCATCTTTAAACTCCTTAGAGTTAACTACGTTGATAAGGGATTGCTTAATGGTTTTGTACCAAGAGATAATTGAATAGTAGAAAAATAATACTACTCCAGTCCATACTAGAGCCTTAACTAAGTATGGAGAACTATCAAATAGTGACCTAAACCCATCAAGGAAGAAATACCCCAAGAGGAAGAGGAAAACCACTAAATCCCAAATACGGATTGACCATTTAAGTATGTTAAATTTCATAGATTAACCTCCATCCTACTAAGCATCAATATGACCAACTGTACCTTGAACTAGAGAACCACAGTTATCACAACGAGAAATAGAAATACCGTTCTTAAGAGCGTATTTCTCAATCTTAGACATTTCATTTTTGACAGCCTCTTCATCCTCAGCAATATAACTAATAACGTCCATTAAATCGCTATATTTTTTATAGATATTTAACAGATTTTTTAGCTTATTTAACCTACTAAAATCAACAAGCTGAAGTTCTAGAGTTAAGGTATTTAAGTTTTGACGAGATTTTTGTAACTCGGCAATTTCACGCAAATCTAATAAGGCTTTTGCGTCAATGAGTGATACCTCTGGAGCGACACTCAACTTAACTAGTTTTGATAGCATATTAGATAGTTGTAGCAACATCTCATAACTATCTACCTCAATAAGTTTTTGAGTTGGCGTGTTGATAGCTAAATTAGAGCGCTCAACTACTAAGTCTTGCAAGTCTTTATAGCTATTGTAAAGATGTTCAGCTTCTTCATACTTCGCATCAAGCTCAGAAAGTAAAATGATAAAGCCTTGGTCAATATATTCATATCGCTCAAGCGATAATTTAATTGACTCAATCTCAGCTACAATAGAGTTTATTGACGAGGAAAGAGTATTAATGTCGTTTTTAATGTCAGTTGTTGCCAAGCTAGTTTCTTTTAGCTTCAATACCCCATTCAAGAGCTCTACGTTTTCAGAACCTGAAGTTTGAATTAGGAACTGCTTGTCATAGATAGACTGACTGTTTAGGTAGTTACCAGTAGAGGTTTCCGTCATAGACAGATATTCTTTGATTTCTAGAGGTACTTCCTTCACTTGAGTTAAGGTATTACCAACCTTTGTGGTAAAGATAAGTTTACCATTTTCGTACATCTCATATAATGATGGTCCATTAATGTACTTGTCACGAAGAATGGAAATACCATCATCAAAGTGTACTATAATACGGAAGAAACTTTCTCCGTGTTTAATGAAGTTCTTTTGTGCTTGTTTGTACTGGTTAAAGAATAATACCCCAAGAGCTCTTGTTACCGCTGATTTACCACTATCATTGTACCCTTTGAGGTTGATGATACCAGTTTCATCAAAAGATAAAGTGGCTTTCTTAATAGCCATAAAGTTCTCTAACTCAATACTAGTGATTTTTGAGAAATCTTTTGCCATACTTTAAGATTTCCTTTCTTTCTTTTTAAGTTCTAAATAAGGTAATCCATAGAACCATGAAGACATAGTGTTGTCAAACACATAGTAACTACGAACCCTAGACATATCTTCATTATAGAAGTTGTCTTTGCCTGCAATCCAAGGTAAATCTTCTGGAAGTGATACCCCTTCGAGGTTTGCACACTCAATATCACCCTCACAAGGTGGGAAATAGGTAATTAATAAGTCTAAATCTTCACCCTTCAAAGCTTTGAGGAACTCATTATCTTTAATAGAGTGAGCATTAGAGTCCCTATAACCCAAAGGATGCACACTAGAAAAGTCAAAAGATAACGTACCCCACTGAGCTTTAGCATAGTTATCTGCTAAATAATACCAAGCAGAAGAACCTGCAACCCTAAAACCACCCACCTCTACTATTTTATTATGTAGTATGTGAACATTTTCATAACCTTCAAGCTCTTTACATACGGAATTTATATAGTTATTATAGTCCTCTCCGTTTAAACGAAAGTCTACATTACCAAAAACGAAGAATACTTGAGAATAAAACTTACTAAGATACCCTAAAGCTTCTACAAGTTTATCTTTATAACAAGACAAACCTCCCGCTAAGACTAACCAATCATTAGACCTACCGTCCGTAGAAATTCCCCTACTTTCAAGGTACTCCTCTACTTTATCTTCTTTAGGTATCCATACCATTGAACCATAATATACTTTTTGTGTTACCATTAGATACTCCAATAAATTTTATTGATACTATTTTACCATAATGGGAACAAAAAAGGTAGAGTATTCTGCCCTACACTACCTTTCCTGCTAAAAATTATTCGTCGTCTTCAAGGTCATCAATGTCTTCTTCATCCAAAGCTTGAAGAGCCTTCTGACCACGTTTTGGACGAGTAGTTTCAATCGCTGGAGTTTCTTGAACTACTGCTCCAATATTAGCTTTGTGAAGTTCAATTTTGTCTTTAAGAGGTTGAAGAAGTTCTTCAACTGACTCTTTAACGTCTTCAACTGGCAAGAAGTGGTTAGCAATAACCATTTCAATTGCTTTTTCTGGAGTCCATTCTTCAGATGCCTTATCAATTTCTTCAGCAAGCTCATCTGCAAGTTCAGAATCAATACCTTTAGGTCCGTTAGGCAACATTGAGACAGTAAACTGAGTAGCTGCATCACGTGCAGACCATTTTTGAGGGTCATCAACATAGCGACCTTCTAGGGTGAACCACAACCCTGCTGGAGTCAAGTAGTCGGTATCAAACTCTTCAGAACGTTTATCAAGTTCGCTCTTCCAAATACCCTTACGGCTATCACTTCCAGTGTACAAAGCTTCAGAAATGCTGTACCACATAAGTTGGTATTTAGGATACCCATCCTTGTCAAGTACAAGCTCATAGACGTCACGTCCTTTAGCATTCTTAGTCAATGTACGTTCGAATACTGCGATAGGGAAAGTAAGGTTACGAGATTTACGCTTAATAGCACGACTGTCATAGATGCCTCGAGTAATTTTACGAGCCTCATCAGAAGTGTCTCCTGCTTCAAATCCTTGAGATACCAAGAGTTTGTCAGCTTCGATACGAGCATACTCATCAACAACGCTACGTCCGTCACAGATAGGGCAAGTTCCGTCCAATCCCATCGCTTCGTTTTCGATACCGTCTGTACAACGGATTTTGTGGAAACGTCCATTAACTTCAATAGTATGGATGAATGGTTTGTCTTGACGAAGTTCTTCTGCCCCATTTTCGTCAACTACTGTATGGTTAGGAACATATACCAAGTACTGTTCGTTACCAAGAGTAAATACTGGGAAGTTTGTTGGGTCTTCTGATTTAGGAACAGACGTAAAGAAACGTTGTTCTTGCGCTTGAGCTGAGAGGTCTTTAAGAGCCTCTTTTGTCATAGCTTTAGGTTTGATTTTACCAAATGCCATAAAGTGTCACCTGTGTCTTTCTGTGTAATATGTGTAAAAATGTACGTTATGTGTAATATGTGTAATATTGTTCATTACGTTGCTTAGGCAGATAAGCAAAATCTCTAGACTTCTCAGCCTTGAGAATGTCCCCTACCAGTCACGAACTGTGTTATACAAGCCTGTTTAGTATATTTTCTAGAGGTAACAATGAAAAGATTTGGGAAGTGGCTTTATAAATAGGAAACTTAATAAAATAGGCAAGAGTTTTTAGCTCTACCCCACATACACTGCTGTCAATAGATGTTTCGTACCGACTCTAACTCTCATAGGCTCTCGACTTCCTACTACATAGAGTCCTTCTCGTATGTACGGGCTGGCATGGCAACCACCAACTTTCACCTAACAAGAGTAAATATATCTTGAACAATGTTTCCATCTTAAACTATATGGACAACAAACCCCAAAGGGCTGCAGTATTAGGCTACTAATACGAGTTCTGCTGTTATAGTCCTCTTGCAAGGACGTCACTGCAAAGGATTCCTTTGAGAACACCCCTACGGTTCCTAGCTCTCACACTAATCATACCGAGGTGACCTAATGACACGCATTAGATACTTATCTCCCCAACCGAACTCTACATCAGTCGTTCATGTATATGAGGCTACCTAACCCACGCACAAAGTGTTTCCACTTGTTGACTTACTATCGTCATCGCAATCAGTACCCCATCAGACACTGACGTCTTATCGATTTAAGGGTTAAGTACCTATCTAGGCTTGTCAAACCCTTACAGATAGGTTTTGCCTAAGACTACGGTCGGATTCTAACCGACAAAGTAACCTGAGTTACCTAACAATAGAGGACTTCTCCTCCCTAATAGCCTGATTAAAAAGAAGTTGGACTAGCCTAATGGGAGTTAGGCTATACTTACAACTGGATTTGAACCAGTATCACCTCGACAGAGAGGTACGTTCTCAGACGCTTTCCGATTCATCAAAAGCCGTTGCTTACTTAAGACTATGTAAGTACTCGTAGATAGGAGAGTCTACGATACGAGTTGCAAACTCGCTTTATGTTATAGTAGATAAAGGGGTCAACCTCCTACATCTAACACTCTCGTCCTTTTTCAGCTACCCTCATTCCCCTTAGGAACCTCTGACTAAGAGGACAGATAACCTTCTGCAACAATAAAAAAAGAAAAGATGTACTGCTCGTTTTACGCCTGAGCGAGCTCCTCAGTCCACCATGTGGATACTGCAAGATCGAAAACGCTTGAGGTTTTATATGGGATTACCTCTAACCACATACACCCACCGAGGGTCGAACTCGGACGTCCAAATGGACACAGGATTTTAAGTCCTGAGCGTCTGCCAATTCCGCCATGAGTGCTAAATAATGAGGACTGCACTCTAACCCACATCTACGGTTGCGTAAAACCTCCGTCGATTAGAGTTGCACTTCCCCTGTGTAAACTAGCTCATTTGTAGTTTACACTGCACACATCATAAGGTGTGCCCAAAGACTTTAATAGAAGTTAATCTATAAAGCAAAATCATTCCGTGCCTATTTCCACGGTGGTCACCGCTATTATACGGATTGTTCTCGGTTACCGATATAGGTTGCAAGCCTTTTGTGAATTTGTTACGCTTGATTGACCTATACCACACCTTTCTTTACGGTAGGAGAATACCGTAGAATAGAACCCTTAAGCATACTGCCTCAATACGCTGACTCTATCTCTACCCCCAAGGTTAACCTAACATTTGAGGACTTAGGGCTGTTAGATACCCCATAGACAAATATGCTAACAGGTGTTTGGTAGTCGTTACTACACGAAACGCTCAATTAAACATAATTTGCAAAATAACACTTAACTAAGATAATACTAGTTTACCATACATGGAAAAGTAAGGCAAGCTAATTTAATACCTCTTCCGTAAGAGAATCAATAAAAGAATTAAACCTTTCTTCAGATTCTTTTCTCCTTTTCTCTAGTAGAGATTTATCTGACGGGAAGATATCTAACCAATCCAAACCAGTAATATAATCTCCAGTTTCCTTATGGATTTGATTAGAAACCTCTTCCAGTAAGTCAGCCAACTTATCTACATCCGTAGGTTCAAAATCACCTAATCCACAAATAGCACTCCTATCTGTCCAATAATAAGGGTTAATGCAAATGTGGACACTACAAGGATACTCAGATAAAACTTCTTTTGCTAAGGTTATGTAATGTTTTTTATCCATAATTACTACCTTTCTTAATGGAGCTGGTGGGTTTCGAACCCACGTCCAAACAATCTCAACTAACAACTCTATTGCACTCTGCTACATTTAAATATTCGACTTTAGGTAAATGCACAAACCCTAAAGCTATATCTCTAATTTAACTAGAGGACTGAGATACCCCTGCTAGCGAGTGACTGGGTTTATAGCAACTAACTGTATAGTCACTTACAGATAGTCGCTCACCTTAAATGGTAATTTGCTTGTGCTGATAGACAACTAAGCCGAAGCTTAGGCTGCCATACCAACTGGTTGTACTGTTTTTGCAGTTATATTTAGGTTTGGTGATTACGTCACCACTCGGAGTGAAGTTCTTAGCCTTGAATGCCTGTCGAATCCAATTCAACCCCAAAATATTAGATATAGTAAGGTAAAGGATATATACTCAACCAAACTATATACCTATTTTAGCATAGTCTTAATAAGAAAGCAAGCAATTTGTAGGACAAACTGCTTGCGCAAACTAAGGGTAAAACAAGTAACTTAACGTACCTGCTCCAATCTTAAGTGAACGATAACCTTATCTTTATAATCAGTTCGCTCAATATCACGCCGTAAACGATAAGAAATGTAATGCTCTGCAATGTGGAGATACCCCGCTGAGAGCAACTTTTCCTCGACTAAAGCCTGTACCATAGAAATTGTTAGTACATCTGTTTTACTATCTCTCAATTGAGACTCAATACTACGAGCGATTCGTTGCAAGTTATAGGCTAAGTCGTCAGATACTACATACACTGAACTAGCTGCTTTAGCCATTGCATTGTAAATTTTGCTTGCATCGAAGTCGACTGTTGTTCCGTTACGTTTAATGATTTTCATTCTTCTACCAACTTTCTTTTTTTACTGGACTTGATGGTCTACAATGTAGTTATAGAAAGCACCTACCATCTCTTGATAAACTGTATTAGGCGCATCTTCCCAATATATTGCACTACAAGACAGTTAGTAAATGTATTATAGTTTACGCCCTTTACCGTAACAAACCTACAAGTAAGTTGTTGAGTAAGCCACACTGAGCCGACAGGTAGTAACCTTCTCCAATAATTTAATTGTTCTTTAATTGTTTGTTGTTCCATCTTTAGATACCCATCACCTATTAAGCTCGACTACTAACAGTGTACTCTAGGAAATATTTTACTTCATCTTGAAAAATAAGACCTGGAGTATCTTGCCTTGTATAAGATACCAAAACTGCATTGTGCCTCTTGTCAAATTCAATACGATTTACCGTAACGTATGCAGTATTGAATTCTTGAGTAATCCATACTGAACCGATACCAATCTTATTTTGCCAATAGGCTAGACGTTGTTAGATTGTTAATTCTGTTACCATAATACACCTTAACCCCTAAAACCTGTAAACTTAACCCATAAGTTCCAAGCAGTGAAATACGCAAATTCGCTTTCCTTAGATGCAAGAATAGTTCCGCCTAATCCCCAACTCAAATCTGGGTAGATAAGGAATTGTATCTTTAAACCTTGATAACATAAAACTGCGTGGTATGCGTAGCTTTTTGCTTCTCCTGTTAAACTAATTGATACCCCATTTGCGCTTACAACAGCATCTCTGTTAAATCTATTAACAGTTGTCTGCAAATCTGGGTAGTGTAGATGAATCCAATTACCACATCCATCGTGTTGTTGAATATATTGTTGTACCATAACTTATTCTCCTTACTTTGATTTTTAATATAAGGGCAATCGGACTCGAACCGATACATAAGGGAGTCAAAGTCCCTCGCAGTACCACTTAGCTACCCCTACCGTTCTAAGAACATATAAAACATACAAGAAAGCCCTATATAAAGGGCAAAGATGCAAACACCTTTTACAGTGAGTGCACCAATAAATAATCACTTATGGTTACTTATTTAAGGACTTATTCCTTAATTTCTGTACTTCGGTATATACACGTGCAGAAGATAAGATTTGTAAGTCGCCAACCTTACCACCCTTCATCTTAATGTGAGGCTTAATTACATTCTCTAAATAGAGTTTTGCCTGCTCTTCTGAGTCTAGGTGATATGCATGAGCAAGTAGATTTCTCCAATCTTCTCTACCATAAGGAAGAAACTTACTACTTAAACCAGTATTAGAATAAACACCTAACTGTGAATCATAGATGTAATACATACCCTGTAAGGGTTGTCTTGTCCATCTGAAATACTATATATCTTAACTTCTGTTATACTCCAAACAACTGTAATATCGAATTTAGCTAAGTATTCTTTTTCTTTAGTTAATAGTTTGTTGAAGTATGCTTTATCTTCAAAAGGTAAGATGTAGTTATTTAAATAACCTGGAAAATGCAAAAATCTATTATCAGAATATGAAGTAGTATATTCCTTATCTCCGACACGAAGTGAAACATCTATGGAGTTTTTACTTAGGTTAATTACAAGTTTATCAAAATGAGTAGATGAACCTTGGAATCCATCGTAAAATTGTAAGTCCCTGATACCCCACAAGACTACTTGGTACACTAAAGGTTTTAACCTATCTAAAGTGCCACCCTCCTCAATACTAGGTCTGTCAGCTACTTGTTTAGCAAACTCCTCTAATCTTTCGTTAGTTTTAGAGGGAATTTCCACAACAGTCGAAGTAGTATCCTTCCGATGAATTTCGAGTACCTCAATTCCGCTCTTCTCCACGTTTTTCATGTGATTCTGGTGATAAGAAATAAGCTCCTTATTGCTAGAAATAAACAAATCTTTAATACTAGAAAAAATTCCCATAACTAATTACCTACCTCTTATAAAGATAAGATACACCTCTTTAAAGGTTGTACCTAACAACGATAAAACTTGACTATTAATAAAAACCGTCTTAGAAAACATAGTAAGCTATGATGTATTCGCATCTTACAACTAATACCCAATTAAGACCTATTTCATCTTTTTCGTAAAGCCTATTACCCAAGCCCTATATACTACTATTTTACCACATTACATCACTATTTGCAATATAACTGAGTAAATAAAAAGCAATTAGGTTTTACCCTAATTGCTAATTCATAACTAATAATAATTAGTCTTCTTTCTTTTTACGGAGTCCGTAAGTAGCACCTACTAACCCTAAAAGACCTAATCCTGCCATACTTGCAGCTTCAGTACCTGCTTCACCCGTATTTGGTAAAGAATTTGCTGGAGTTGCTTGGTAAACTGGAGCTGTTGCAACTACACCTGTTACAATAGGTTTAGGAGTATTTGCCAACTGTTCTGGGGCAGCTGGTGTTTGAGGTTTTTCTGGTTTAGCAGGAGTTTGAGGTTTAGATGGTTCTGCAGTAGGAGTGATATCCTTGTCAGTAACAACTTCAGTATATACATAAGTTACTGTAGTGTTACCTTCAACTACTTTACCTTTAGCATTATTAGGAACTTCTACAAGTTTATATGTAGTTGTTCTTTCAATAATGCGACCACCATCACGAACAGTAGTTACCTTATCAAACTTACCTTGCTCTGTTGAGTAATCAGAACCAACAGTTCCTTTAGATACAACTTCTTTAGGCTCTTGGAGAACTACCCCTTTATCCGTAACGTGAGTAACTGTTACACTACCATACTTTTCAGCTGGTTTTTCTGGTTCAGCTGGTTTCTCTGGAGTAGATGGTTTTTCTGGAGTAACTGGTTTTTCCGGTTGAGGAGATGGGGTTGGAGTCTCTGGTTTAGGAGTCTCTGGTTTAGGAGTCTCTGGTTTAGGAGCTGGTTTCTCTGGTTCAGCTGGTTTCTCAGGCTGAGGAGTCTCAGGTTTAGGAGTTTCAGGCTGAGGTGTTGGTGTTGGTGTTGGAGTCTCTGGTTTAGGAGTCTCAGGTTGAGGAGTTGGCTGTGGAGTAGGTTGAGGTGTTGGTTTAGGAGTAACATCCTTGTCAGTAGTTACCAAAGTGTAAACATACTTAATGTGAGTATTACCCTCAACAACCTTACCTTTAGCGTTTTTAGGCTCTTCTACAAGCTTGTAAGTGCTTGTACGCTCTATGACCTTGCCACCTTCGTTGATAGTCTCAACTTTTTCGAATTGACCAGCTTCAGTAGAGTAATCAGAACCAACTTTACCGTTTTTAACAACGTCTGTTACAGGACTTAGGACTTCTCCTTTGTCTGTTACGTGTTCAACAGTAACGTTACCAAACTTTTCAACTGGTTTTGGAGTTTCTGGTTTAGGAGTTTCTGGTTTAGGAGTTTCTGTCTTAGGTGTAATATCTTTGTCAGTCACTTTTGCAGTATAAACGTACTTAACATGAGTTTCACCAGTTACAACTGTTCCTTTAGCGTTATCTGGAGTAGAAACTAGCTCATAAGAAGTAGTACGTTCGATAGTCTTACCATCTTTTGTAATTGTATCTACTTTAGTGAAAGTACCTGGTTTAGTTTCGTAGGTAGATCCTACTTTTCCGTTACGGACAACATCTTTCTTAGGAGCAAGAACTTCACCTTTATCTGTTACGTGTTCTACAGTGACAGAACCAATTTGCTTGTTAGCTTCATTTGCTAAATCTTTAGGGTCAGCATAGTAATGATTTACTTCATGGTGACCAAGTTTAACATACCCGTCGTTGCCTTTAGTTTCTACGAATACATAAGTTTTTCCATCTTTTTCAATAGATTTAGGAGGTGTTTGAACTTTGTATTCAGTATATACATCAGTACCATTAGGTTTAATAACGTTAGAGTCTTTCAACTTAGTGGTGGTACCCTTGATGTAGAAGTTTTCACTTACAGAACCTACCCTGTTGTAGAATGAAGTGTCAGACACTACTGTAGCTGGAGATAACTTAGGTTTGATACCTGAGTCAGATGGAGAGTAAACGGCAGGTCTATAACCGACTGATGCTGATGACGCTCTAGTATTGTTATCCAAATTACCCCCGTTGATACTTTCTCTAATGAAAGTATCACCATTTACAGTGTAAGTAAAGTGATTGTTTCCTGGCAAAAGCTGTCTACGAACATTTTCTGCTAAGTGGATGTCATCTTTAGATAATTTTGGAATATAGCGTAGAGATGAATATACTTGACGTAAGTAGTTATTTTCCTTAGCTACAACTTCAGTAATAGGAAGCAATTTACCACTCTTATCATAGAACTTAAAGGTTTCTTTACCTTGAATGTGAATTTTATTTCCAAAGTGATCTTTAGATGCGTCAGACTCTCCTTTTGAGTAGTTTGACGCTTGGAAGTGTACTGAAGAGCCTGGGTCAAAAGGTAAGAAAGCTACTGCAGTATTATCGGTAAGAGATGTTTCTGGAACTTCAACAATTCTTTCAATTTTAGAGTAAGTATCTCCCTTTAACAGGTTAGTGTAAGTTAAAGTAAGCTTCTCACCTTTTTTGACTAATACTGGAGTATAAGCACGATAAAGTGTAGAGTACTTATCTTCATTTTTGTTGATGAAAGTCTCTGCCTTATCTACTAACTGCCTATCTTTACCATAAAGTGGATCTGAAAGAACATTAGAACCTTCACCACTTGTACCTAATTCATGAGTACCTTTAGCAGCTTTTAGGTAGTTAACTTTGCCTAGGCTAGATTTTACACTTACAAAATCAGAACCATCAAACTTCTCTTTTACTTCTTCTGGAGAGGTATGACGGAGATGTTTAGGGTCTTGTACTTGCCATAAAGCACGTTGAACCATTCCATCATAGTTATTTTCGTACTCATTAACAAGTTTTTTCTTGTAAGCTTCTTCCTCAGGTGTAAGAGTAGCACTATCGAAAGTTTTTAACTCTTCTTTACGTTTTTCAATTGCAGAAGTTACTTCTTTTTTCATACCCTCTTGCTCGTTCTTGATTTTTTCAAGAACTGCTTTTTCTTCTTGAGGTGTAGATACAGTACCTTTGTCCTTAGTTTCACTACGTTCAATAGTAATACCTAAAGATCTAGCTTCTTCATTCTTTTCTTTTACTCCATAATCCACGTTTACGAATGATTTATCAGAAGAACTTTCTGTTAAAGCTGGGTCTTTAGATACATCAACACCACCTGAATCTTTTACAGTAGCTTCTTTATTTTCTGTTGTAGGAGTAGGTGTAGTTGTAGTTTCTGGGGATGTAGTATCTGTAGGTGCTACTTGGTCAGCACTAACTACATTTGTACCAAATACTGCGATACCCAGTGCAATAGCTGAAACTAATCCATATTTTTTAGACTTTCTGAAAAATCCGTGACCTTTTAGAGTTTTATTGTTTGTAGAATTCATTTTTAATATCCTTTCATTATAACAAAAACCAAGAGCTTAACTAGTAGATAACTATTTCTACTAGTTAAGCAAGAATAACATTAACCAAATTAGTCTTCTTTACGTTTTAATCCGTATAGACTTAGTAAACCAACAAGACCTAATCCTGCCCCTGCTACTTCAACCATTGAAGAATCAGTAGTACCAGTGTTTGGAAGAGTTTTAACTGCTTTAGCTGTTTTAACGTAAACATCATGAGTAGTTACTTCCGCTTGAGCTGGTGTTACAGTTCTTTCAAATGAAATTGGAGCAACTGTTTCTTTAAAGGTAACTTTATTAAGTTCCTTCTCAGTAGTTACAGTAGCAACTTCAGATTCAACAGTACCCAATACAGGTTTCTTAGCAACTACTGTAATATCATTTACAGTAATTGGTTGACTCTTAGGAGCAGTAGGAAGTACCAAAGCATTAAGTTTATCCGTTACTGTTGCAGATGAACCTTTAGAACCTGCTGTTGATTTGATATTAGCAGATTTCTTAGTAACTTCTTTGCCGTCAATAGTAACAACTGTTGTTACTGTTCCGTTACCTTCTACTACAAACTCCACAGAGTAGTTACCATCAGCAAGTCTCTCAGAGAAGTCAACTTTACCATCTTTGATAACAAGGTCTTTATTCACTGCACCTTTGAGAGTTGCCTTAGTAACAGATACCCCGTTACCACCGATAGTGACTTTAACCAATTGGTTTTCACCTTTAGTTACTTTTTCAATTGTGGTAGCTGCAATTTGTTCCTTAATCTTTTGACTACGAACATCATTAGGAATAAGGTTTCCGTCTGGCTCAGCCAAGTAGATGTTAGGGTGACCTGCTTTAATCATCTCTTTGTTAGCACGTGAGTCAGCTCCACCGTAAACGATACTCATGAATGTCTTGGCGTTATCTTTCGCCCAAGCTGCAATTGTACCGTCGTAGGTCTCATCGGGCATCTTCCAATCGTCTGTTAATTGGAGAACAACCGCTGTTGAGTTCTTGTTGCGAACTTTATCGAATAAGTTTTCAAACTCTTGGCTACCCTTTTCTCCTTTGAAGTCGTAAATGAGTTTACGCTTAAGGAGTTCGCTTTGCCAGTTACCACCATGGAAATAGTTGTCTTTATTAGGTTTAATCACTTCAATAATGTCTAATAATTCCTTTTTAGTCATTAGACGTGATACTGGACGGTCACGGTCTTCAGCACCAGTTGTGTAGTAAGAACCACTGTTGTTTGTTTCATAGAAAGCAAGCATTGTACGGTCATTATCATTCATTGACTCAGCAATAGTAGTCAAGTCTTCTAGAATTGTAGTTGAAGTTCCACCTGCTGTAGAACCTGAACCGTCAATAGCAACCAAGAAGTCACGAGGTTTAGCTTCGTTAGTTACTTTTGTAGCTGTTTTAGTTGCAAAATCTAATTTTCCAGTTACACTACCGTTTACTGCTTCAGTACCCTTAACGTTTGCAGTAGAAGTGATAGAACCTGATGTGCTATCTTTTGCAGTGAAAGTATAATTTACTTTGTAATCACCTTTTTTGTTGAACCCTGTATAAGCCTTCAAATCAGCAAGTGTTTTAACAGACTCTACTTTAGCACCAGTTGGGTCGATAAGTTCTACAGAAACAAGTTCTGCACTACCAGTAGTTGTAATATCTACAGTACCACCAGTACCTTCAGATTTGATTACTAACGTTTGTTTGTAAACATTTCCTTCTTGTTTTGCAGTAGAACCGTCAATTAAACGTCCTGATGCTTGTGCTTTAGCTAAAGCTGATTGATAATCTGCTTGTGCTTTAGCTTGTTTGCTAATAGCATCTTCGATTTGGGCTTTAATTGTAGCCAATTCTGCAGATACCCCTGATACAGAGACTTTCTTATTACCTGAAATGTTAACTTCAAGACCTTTAGATTTAGCACCTTGGATAAGAGCAAGTAACTCTTGTTTTGCATTTGTTTGCGCTGTTACTGCTTCTGAAAGCTCTTTAACTGCGTTAGAAACTTTTTCGTTAAGGTTAGTTTCACCTTTAGCAGAGTTAATTACGTTCTCACCTTCGAATTGAACGCCCTCTTTTTTAGCTTTTTCTACCGCTGAAGAGATAAGAGACTTAGAACCCTCAACAGATTTAACTAAGTTACTTAGTTCTTCTACTTGTTTGGAGATATGTTCAGTAGCTTCTTTCAAACTTGCTGTTTTAATAGTACCCTTGCTAACAGTAATACCATAAGATTCAGCATTAGCGATAGCTGTAAGAAGTTTAGTATTTTCTTGTTTCAAACTTGAGATAAGTTCATTTACCTCTTTAGTTTGTTTTTTCATATACTCTTTAGCTTCTTTTGCATCTTTAAGAGTTAGGACTTTACCTTCTTTAGTAAGAAGTCCTTCAGACTTAGCACGTTCTTGAAGAGCAAGGAATGCGCTGTCGAGTTCTTGTTTAGTTTTTAAAGCCACAGAAACTCGTTCTTGTAGTTCTTTCAAAGATTGCAAAGCTTCTTTAGAAGATGCTTTAACCACTTCTTTGTCCATAACTACTTCAATTCCTGCTTCTTTAAGCTCTTTAGTAGCAAGTTGTACGCTATTGTCAGCGTTGTGTTTTGTTTCGATATCAGCTGCGATATCTTTACTTTGTTGTTTTACAAAGTCTTCCATTTGTTTAAGGTCTGTAAATACCTTAACTTTACCGTCTACCACCTTAATACCAGCTTCTTTAAGTTTTTCTTTGTCCAAACCAGTAATTGCATCAGAACCTACTTGAGTCTTCTGCGCACCCTTCAAGTCTTTAGTTTGTTTAGCTAAATCTTGTTGAGCCTCAGCATCAGAAGTTTTAATTGCCGGTTTTGCATCTTCTTTTACAGATACACCATTTTCTTTTGCATCAGCCTTAGCGATGTCAAATTCTTTGCTTTCAGCTTTTTTGAATGACTCTGTGCTTGTTTCTTTAGGTACTTCCTTGACAACTTTATCATTCTTAGCTTCAGCTTTTTCTTCTTTTACCTGTTGGGAATCCTGTTTAGTTTTCTCAACTTCCTTAACAACCTCAGGTGCAGTAGGTTTAACTTCTGTACCCTTTTCTACCTTAGCAGACACCTCTACTTCAGGTTTTGCTTCTACATCAGTTTCGTTTGCACTAACTGCTGTAGCTCCTAGAAAGATTGTTGATAGAGCAATAACTCCTGCTGCGCCACCTTTAATCTTCCTGATGGAACCATGACCAATATTTTTTAACATAGGTTAATAACCCCCAAATAAATTAAAATTTTTAAGCAGTCTTTACCTAAAGAAAGCTATAAATATTAAATAATTGATACACTATATTTTTAGCTTTTAATACCTACTAAAATAAAAAGTACCCTTTCTTAGACCTTTAAGAATAACTTAGCGGTATTTACATAGAAAAATAAATACTTATAAGCTACACTTAATTGAGAATACCCTATTGTTCCGATAAATAAAAAAGCACCTAATATTTCTACTAAGTGCTTATATAAATAGAGTAGTTTAATCTTCTTTACGTTTACCTGATAAACCAATCAAACCAAGTAAACCGATACCCATGCCAGCTGCTTGGATTAAGCTAGAATCAGCTGTACCAGTATTTGGTAGAGAAGTTTTAACATACACATCGTGTGTAGTAACCTCAGCCTTAGTAGGAGTTACTTCACGTTTAAATGTGATAGGAGATACTGTTTCCTTGAAAGTAGGTTTATTCAACTCTTTTTCAACTGTTACAGTAGTTGCATCTGACTCAATAGTACCCAAACGAACGTTTTTAGCTACTACAGTGATATCTTCTACCATAAGAGGTTTAACTTCTGGTGCTTTTGGAAGTACTACTGCATTCAGATTATCTGTCTTAGAGGTATTAGAGCCTTCGACACCTTTAACTTCTTTAAGGTTCTTAGTTTCTTTTACTACCTCTTTACCAGCAACAGTTGCAGTTACTGTAACTTGACCGTCACCTGAAAGTTCATACTCTACTGTCCATGAACCATCTGGAAGTTTTTCTGTAAAGTTAACTTTGCCGTCTTTAATAGGTAAATCCTTGTTTGTTGCACCTTTAAGAGTAGCTTTAGTTACTTTAGCAGTATTAGTACCCATGATTGAGATAGCAACGGTTTGGTCTTCACCTTTAGTAGATGTTACTTTTTCAATAGCTGTTTCTTTGAACTTAGCTAACAACTCTTTATCTACAACAGACCTATCTTTTCCAGTCATATCATAGATATTTGGGTGACCTACACGAGTCATATCTTTGATTGATTGTTCTGAGTTAGTGTCTTTATCTGTGTCACCATCAGACGCTTTTGTAACATTTTTATTAATTACTGACATAAACGTCTTAGCTCTTGACTTAGCCCACTCAGCAAATGAAGTATCAATGTTTTCAAGAGGTGTAGTAATACCACGCACCTCTTCGCCACCATTCCATCCATCAGTAAACTGAATTACTGATACAAGGTCAGTAGGTTTAGTTACCTCTTTTACAACATCTTCAAAAGGTACAATAGCATCTGCATTTTTCATAACGTAGTTTTTATTACCGAAAGTCTTTTCAATAGCATCAAAATAACCTTCAAAGTTACTTGGGAAATACTTGTCGCTAATAGATGGGTTCTTAGCAACCAAAACTTTAAGATCATCTAAAATTCTTAGAGCTTCTTCCTTTGTAAGCAAGGTTGTTGAATACCCTCTAGACCCTGTTCCATTTTTCCTTACTGCATAAGTATCTTCACTGTTATAAGTATAAGCCTGAATGACAACTTTAGAGTCTTTATTCGTTAGAGCCTCATTAATTAACATTTTAGCTTGGTCAATTGAATCGAAGATTTTATAACGGTAAGAAGAACTAAAGTCAAGTACAACATCTAAGACTGTAGGTTTATACTCGTTAGTTACATTTGTAGATACAGGTGCTTTAGTAGTTAGAGAGAAAGTTCCCTTTTCTTTACCTTCTACTGCGGCAATAGCTTGAGTATTTGCTGAAGATACAACAGAACCTGAAGTTAAGTCTTTAGCACGGAATGTGTAGTTAAGAGTGTAATTACCTTCTTTTCCAAAGTCAGTGTAAGAATTCAAATCAGATAATGTTCTAACAGATTCAACTTTTTTACCACTTGGGTCAAGCAACTCAACTGAAACAATCTCAGCACTTCCTGTTGCCTTAAGGCTTACAGAACCTTTTGTACCACCAGACTTAATAGTTAGAGATTGTTTATAAACATCTCCGTCTTTTTTAGCAGTTGAACCATTCATTAACCTACTAGATTCAGTTGCATTTTTAAGTGCAGTAGTATAGTCAGCGTCTGCTTTTTCTTTTTCAGCAATTGCTTTAGAAATTTTATCTTTGATAGATGCTAATTCTGTAGATACCCCTTCGTAAGATACTTTCTTGTTTCCTGAGATATTTACGTTAATTCCCTTAGCTTTAGCTTCTGCAATCAATGCAGTCAACTGTTCTTTAGCATTATTCTGAGCTTTAGTAGCTTCTTTAAGTTCTTTAAGAGCAGAAGATACTTTCTCATTAAGCTTAGTTTCTTCACCTTTAGCTGAGTTTACAACTACTTCACCTTCTAGAACAACACCTGATTGTTTAGCGTTGTTAACCACTGTAGAAATTAAAGATTTGCTTTCTTTAATTGAGTCTACAAGAGTATTAAATTTAGCTACTTGAGTTGATACTGTATTAGTTGCTTCCTTAGTGTCTGCAACTTTTAGAGCTGAACCTTTGCTTACTTTAATACCATAAGACTCTGCATTAGCAATCGAACCAATAAGTTTAGTATTTTCTTTTTCTAGCGTATCAATAAGAGTTTTAACTTCTTCAACTTGCTTAGCCATAAACTCTTTTGCATCTTTTGCAGATTCAAAGGTAATACCCTTACCTTCTTTTGTTAAAAGACCTGCTGATTTAGCACGTTCTTGCAAGGCTAAATATGCACTATCCAACTCTTGTTTAGTTTTAACTGCAGTCTTAACTTGTTGTTGTAAATCTTCTAGTGCTTTGAGAGCCTCTTTAGGAGAAGATTTAACTACTTCCTCGCCTACAACAACTTCAATACCTGCTTGTTTAAGTTCTTCTGTTTGGAGTTGAACTTCTTTATCGATATTGTGTTTAGTTTCAATATCTGTTGCAATTTCCTTGCTTTGCTTCTTAACGAAGTCTTCCATTTGTTTAAGGTCAGTAAACACTTTTACCTTGTTTTCTACAACCTTGATGCCAGCTTCAGACAACTTTTCCTTATCTAGGTTAATAATTGCATCTGCTCCGATTTGCGTTTTAGTTGCATCTTTTAAAGACTTAGTTTGCTTAGATAAGTCATCTTGAGCATCCTTTTCATTGTCCTTAATTGCAGGCTTAGTATCTTCTTTTAAAGATACTCCGTTCTCTTTGGCAGTTTCTTTGGCAAAATCAAACTCTTTATTTTCTGCCTTTTTGTAAGTCTCTTTAGCAGTATCTTTAGGTACTTCTTTTTCGACTTTAGTTTCTTGTTTAGGCTCTTCTTTTTGAGGAAGTTCTGCCTTATTTTCTTTAACTTCTTCCTTAACTAAACTATCTTGTTTAGCTGTAACTTCTACACTAGGTTGTTCCGTAGGAGTAGTCTCATTGGCACTAACTGCCCCAACACCAATGAATAAAGTAGATAAAGCAAGAACACCTACTGCTCCACCTTTTACCTTACGAATCGAACCATGACCTTTTGTTTCTAACATAGTTAAAAACCTCCTAAATAATTATTAACAAATTTATAGCAAACTTCAATAAAGAAAGCTATAAATAATAAACTCATGGAATACCTAAAATATTAAGATTATAAAGCGATAAGTACAAAGTTACTAGATTAGATGAAATAATGCCATATAACTGGGTAATATTCGCCTTTATACTTTTACAGTAAGCACTTACAGTTTTTATAACATTAAATATACTAAAAACATAAAGAAAAAGATACCCCACATTGGGAGTATCCATATACGTGAGTTACACCTACAAAAATACATAATGTAGGTTATGAGGTATCAATCTTTTACAATTGATACCCCTTAACAAGAAAGGATAACCATAAAATGGTTTTCTATCATGAGACCTCTCAAAGCATGATAGAGAATTATATGATATCTTAGTAGAGGTTTAGGACATAACTTCACGAAAACTTTGACCGTTAACGCTACTGACTCTAAAGTTTGCATCTACTAAGAACTCCACCAACTGGTCTTGAACCAGTGACTTCCTTACGCATCTGTTTATTTAATTCGATAGTAACTAACGTCATCGTTTTTATAACTGGCGACTAACTCCAATATCTACCGATGTAAGGCACTCTACCAACTGAGTTATAGTGGATTAATAAGATACCCCCGTTGATCGATATCATCACTAGATAGGTATCTATACCCCTTTATAAGTAATCCAGTAAGCTCTCACCCCTGCCGTCAGACAAAAGCAACAAACTACGAGTTGATCAGTCTCGATTTACGCAGTCGTTCATCTCTAGGGTTACTATTTAAAAGATTTCCTGGCTGTATCTGCAATGCTTATCTTTGCTTTTGCACTTATTTACTCACTAATTACTTCAAAAAGGTTTGCTAATAACAATGTATTAGCTAAGACTCACCCACCTTTTACAGTGAATGAGCCTTGAGACTATACAAATGAAAAAAATTGTATTACGTCTGGCATGAACCGAGCAGGACTCGAACCTGCGACCCTCGGATTAAAAGTCCGATGCTGCTACCAAACTGAGCTATCGATTCCTACTCTGCGTTTATCCGAGGTGCAGAAACCTCAACAAGTAGTTAGCGCTTTACTCTTGTTACGGTGGTTCTTTATTGTCACTCCACAAATGACGATGTTACCAACCAAGTCGTGTAGGAGGCTTAAAGTTGGTTTACCTTATAGTCGATAGTATCACTACTAACAACTATAACCATTATACACTAACTGTAGATATAAGTAAAGGAAACTTAATAATAGGAATCCTGTAAATTACAAACCCTCTCATTTGTACTGTACAAAATATTTATAGATGTCTCTAAATCACACTCATCATGCAAGTGTTCTAGTTCTTGAGAAAATACTTTTGTATAGTATTCTAAGTATTCTTTATCTATTTTAGGGTTATAATTTAAAGTTTCTTTTACTTTAAGAAAGTATGAGTATAACTCTTCATTACCTTTAATTTTAGATTCTAACTCATTAACGAATTTTGTTAAAACTTCCTTGTAACTCATAAACAACCTCTACTCAATTCCAACTGCCTTCTTTGCTAAGGTATCTACTAAATCATTTACCTTTACACCAGTATGACTTCTAACCCAAACAAAATGAATAGTGTCAATTCCCATAGATTTTGCTCCCCTTAGAACGCTACCCATGTAGGAAGATATAGGAGAGCCATCATTAGTACCCCAACATTTCTGATTTCGTACATATACAGATTTAGGGGCTGACCAACGAACGATACCCTCATAGTCACATACAACTGTAATTGACTTTAAGTTTACCTTACCTGCCAAAGCAATAGCATTAGCAAATGCAATAATTTCACCTGCGACATTACGAGAAACTGCGAAGTCTTCTCGGTTACCATGAATGGTGCTAGTGTTTAGTAAGTTCTTTTTAGAGTCATAAATAGCTACTCCACCACCATAAACACCAGTCTTAGAATTAAAAGAACCGTCTACCACAAAGATTGTACCATAAAGGTTTAAAGTAAACGGGTCTGTGTCTTCAATAAGACGAATTGTACCTCTAATACCTTGCTCATTTTTATAAGGTACTACCTCAGGTTGTTTTGTATTAACTACCTTACCTTCCAAGAATGCATTAGCCTCTTCTAAAGAAGAGAACTTCTTATACTGAGCCTTAGGCATTCCATTTACGATAGCTTTACACTCGTCCCAAGTATTTACTACTTGTTTTGTATTTTTGATAGCGTAATAAAATGTTTTAGCCATATTAGAACCTACTTCATACCCATCTCAATTGCCTTTTCATACTCTCTTGGATTTGTAGTATGAAATAATCGGTCAAACAAGTAACTAAGTAAGTCTACAGAGTTATTAGTTTCTTCTGGGCTTCTAAAAGGTTCAGATACAAATATGTAAGTTAAATTTAGCAATATAGACATTACTATAACTACAATTAATAGTATAAGTGCTAAGAAAATATACTCGTAAGGAACACTTAACCCACTAGTATCATACAATGACCTAGAGAAATGGGATAGAGTAACAAGAAAGATAAGTATTATGAAACTTGTTAGTAAGTTCGATTTTAGAACAGTGAACCTGATTTTAATGTTTGACATTTAGATACCTCCTATATAATAAACCAACGATAATGACCTAAGCCATCCTTAAGTTCTGAGTACCCATAACTTGGCAATTCAAAGTAAATGAATACAGTTATCTCTATTAAAATAAGCATACCCACTAGCCAAGAGGATTGTTGAACTGGGTAATTTAGCGAACTGATTACATTAAGGACAATAACATAAGCTAAAGTCATTATCATCTTATAAGCAGACTTTCTAACTAGATACCTTCTAAACGCACGTGAAGAATAAGAATCAGTTTGACATTTCTTGAAAAGAAATTGAGTAATTAGGATTAATATAGAACCTAATGTAAGCCTAAACATAAGCACATAGGCTACGATAGTAATGAATGTACTAAATTCCATTTAGGTCTCCTTCCTTTTATTTCTCTAAGTCCACCAAGACCTCCAACAACTCAATGATGCGAGCAATGTTATTCTTGAATTCATTCTCATCTTCAAGGTCAGCTGTCAATATTTGAGCTCTACGCAAGACTAAAATCTGAGTCCAAGAAAGGTCTGGGAAATTAGATTTTGTTACCAGTGGAACTAGTTTAAAGTAATCTTGTCTGCTAGATACCCTAGGTGCACATAATTTGATGTACTCATAAGACTCACTAGCCTTCTTTGCCCAATTAATTGCCTTCTCTAAGTCCGGTAAACCACCCTTGTGTTTGTAACGGATAACATACTCAACTACTGTGGCAATAGTATGAGGTAATAAAGACTGTATAGTACAGTCCCATGCCTCTATTTCATTTTCGTTATATCGGTTAGGGTGAAGTAACTCTTCTCCCTTTACATACTTCTCTGACATAATTTTACCTTTCTCTATTGGATTGAGAGCAAAAATCCTTTTTGTCATAACTCTCAACAAACATACTATACAAGAAGTAATCACTAGCATAATTCTCTGTAAAATCATTAAGAGTTTGATACAAAAATTTACCTAATTGTAAAGCAGAGTTAGAAGTAGCTGAACCAGTAATTACAAGAGAGTATAAAAACTCATTTTCCCTGTAACCCTGTTGATTTTTAACATTAGATCCAAGAATAGGATTTAAGGTTACTAAAATTCGCTCTTCCGAGTAATCACCCTCCAAAACTAACCTAGTCTTAAAGGTACTGGATAGTAAACTGTCATCAATTAACTTTGGAAAACTAATGTTAGCTAACAAACTTACATTAAATTCTTTCATGATATACCCCTTTTCTTCTAAATTGGAGGTGTCATCTCTACAAGTAATACCCCATAGTAATTTACAACCAAGTAAATTAAAACTACTAATCCAACAGTATTATAGATAGTTAACCCAAGTCCTAAGTTTTTATCGAAACTCTCTTGCAAAGAAGAGTAAGTCTCAAAATAAACTGCAACCAAGAACCAAGTAATAATCCACACTGCAAAGACAGGAAGTAATACATACTTAGCACCAAAGATACCAGTCACTACCATACCAACAATAATCCAAGTAGGTAAGGATAGGATTGGACTCCAACAAGTGTAAAGATCTAAAGTAGATTTAAGAGTTTTTATCATTTTATGTACCTCTTTATAAATCTTATGTACCTTGCAAGATTCGAACCTGCGGTGACTCGGTTATGAGCCGAGGGCTTTAACCAACTAAGCTAAAGGTACTGATATAATACACCCTACTGGAATCGAACCAGTATCAGAGGATTAGAAGTCCTCTGTCATATCCATTAGACCAAGGGTGCTTATAGGGGATTTCTCCCCTAAAACTGTTATATGGCTTCCGTAAGCTAACTAAGTAACCTACAAGATATATTCTACCAAACTTTTAATAAAGTTACAAGCTCAATTAAATAATAAAATACAACTAGGAAGAAACCTAGTTGTAAGGTTTTACAGATTTATTTTTAATCTCTGGTTTATAAGACTTACTATTAATGTAAGTATTGCCGTGTATTCCACAGAACCGACAGATTTCTGAAGAGATAGACCAACTATGTAAATCTCCTACATAGTTAGTTACTGTCATATAAGTACCTGCATTAAAAAGTTTTGTCATACTTCCAACTACTAATTGACGCTCTTTATCCGTTAAACCTAGTCGAATGCCTCTAGGAATAGAGTAAATTAACTCTTTACCATAAACCTTTAGTAGATTTGTACCCCTAATAGAAACAGAAAATTCACCATTAATGTTTTCACTAGGGTCATGGCTGAACACCAACCCCTCAGACTCAAATTCTGGGTGTTGAGTATAGAAACCACTCTCTTTGAGAATACCTTTGAACATTTTGTCAAGGCGAGAGTAGGCTTCTTGTTTGTATTTTGGATATTTTGTTACTTTTCCCATATTATCTCCTAACCCAATATACACTGGTATTTCCTCCCGTACCTCCTGGGAAAGGATTGTAACGTAATATCTTATTCTCTGTTGCCTTTACAACATAAGAGATTAAGAAATCCTCAGGCTCATCTTCTGTTAATTTACCCAAGTTAAGAGTTGCATCTCTAAGAGATTTAAACTCTTCGAAAGTTAGTGGAACTTTCTTTATCTCTACCTTAGCTGAGTCTCCTACCCTGCAATAGTAGTTATAGAAAACATCATCTTCGTAAGTTATTTTACCAAGAGAACCACCATTACAAGATATAAGTATGCTTTTGAAACTATTTAAGGTGTAGGTAATCTCAAAAGCAAAGTCTTTAGGTAAAAAATTTAAAGGTTGGTTATTGCCCCATACCCTTGATGCAACCTCTTCAACTGCCTTAACAAGATTTTCAAATGCCTTTTGTTTGTACTTATAGTATGGTTTTACAATTTTCGATGTGCTCATTTAATATCTCCTAAGGACTTTGATTCAAGTAAACATACCCACCGTGAGCAAAAGTACAGAAATCTTTTGTCGCTGCCCACTCATGGATTGGTACTCCTAAGTAAGCTGGAATAGTAAGTTTACTTGAGTGTTTAAAGATTAACCTCAAATTATCACAGATAATATCGTGCTCTCTTTGAGTTAACTGACCTCTGATATTATATATTTTAGGTCCTGAAACCTTAGTTCCGAAAATTTCTAGAACTTGTTGGTCTTGGATGTAGAAACCAATGCACCCCTGAACACCAACTACGGTATTATTGCCAAAGATAACATCCACATCTTCTGATAAACCTGTTCTAACAAAGAAGTCGGACTCCCTTAATAAGCCAATAGCTACACTTATGATTTTGTTGTAGGCTTCTTGTTTGTACTTGTAGTAAGGCTTAACTTCGTATTTAGTATAGTCTTGGTTCATTTTTATACCCCCTTATTCATTTATAAATCGTTGACCTTCCATTGAAACGAATTCGCAAGCACTTTCTGAGATAGACCAGTAAGGTATTTTGTCCGTGTTAAAGTACTGGTAAATACTATCTTTAGAGTCTGCTTTGAACAAAATCTCCATATTATTTTTAAGAATTGAGAACTCTCTTTTTGTAAACCTCATCTTAGCTGATGGCTTATAAGTCATATAAAACATATTATCCCAAGATGCACAGACCTTAATACCGTTTAGATAGTAATTTATACGTTCGTAACTACCTGACTCACTAGCGACATTACGAATTAAAAATGGCATATCTTCTGATAGGAAACTATACTCATCAAAGATACCATTATCCTTTAAGATACCCACTATAAGACGTCTAACCTTGTTAAATGCTTCTTGTTTATACTTGTAGTAAGGTTTTACAATTCTTTTCTTTACTTCCATGTAATGACCCCTTATAACTTTTCATATTGAGTAATACCATCTGAGCAAACGTATTTACTCTTTAGTTGCTTGTAACTACCAGTAAAGTTCCAAAAGATTGGACGTTCATACGCATTCTCATAAGTTTGTAGGACATCTACCAAGTTTAGTATAGAAGTTATACTAGGGTTAGATACCCTAATTGGCTTATGTAACCTAAGTAAAGGTAACTCGGCTCCCTTAACTTTACCGTATCTGAGGTGTAAACTAAACAGATGACGTCTTCTGTAAAACAAATCTAAGATAAGATTTCCCTTAGAGTCTTTATCTGCTTTGACTTTATACCCATCAACACCGATAGGTAGGATACAGTCATTAACCCTTAGTATATCTTTTAACTCCTTTAGTAGGTCTAAGTACGCTCTGTACTTTTCAGATTCTACAGGTTTTCTTAAATTGTAAAACATTTTCTTTATTTTATGTTTTCTCATCTACTACCATCCCCAAGAATTACCCTAACCAAGATTTGCCTTTTTTGGTTCTCCCCAAACAAATACACAATCTGGATTATTATAAACACTATATGAGTAATAAACACCAGTATTGCTAGATACTAATTGAATTCTCTTTCTGTATCTATTATCTAATTTATCGGTTTTTACTAAGTCATAAATACAATTATTAATGAAATCGCAATCCTTTTCAGAGATAGAAATATTTCCTGTAATATTGTTTTCATGGTCAATGTAGAAAGTCACAAAAGGCTTAATAAAAGGAGTTACACTATATCTTCCAATAGTTACCCCGTTACATTGAATACTCAGAGTACCAATAGCTGGTCCGAAGTTGTTATAAATGAAAATCAAGCCCTCTGGTTGGACATTTCTCCAAATACCTAATTCATTGAGGAACTTCATTGTGAAGTTTACCAACTTGTTGTGGGTTTGTTGTTTGTATTTATAATATTTTAGCTTTTCCATTTAGATACCCCTACCTAATTTCCCTAACTTCTAAACCTACATTTCTATTCCAAGCATATAAGCGTTGAACCTGTGCCTCTGCACTTGACCTACTATTCCAGTACCTAATTTTATACAAGTCATAGGTAAGTTCAAAACTATATTGCTTAGTCTTACGGTCGTAAACTAGGTTAGATACATACTTTCCAGTAAATGGGTGATATAAAACAAACTGTCTCATAAGTAATCTCCAATCTATTCTGTATATTCTCCACGTTTTACAAGTACTTCGTGTACCAAGTCAGCAAGCTTGTAAGAATTGTCATCAATATCTGGACAATAAGAGCCACAATAGTCACATTCAACCTCACATCCTGAACGTAGGTCAGATTCGTTATGCTCACCACACTCCTCGCAATACCAAGAAAACGAAGAAAAAATATTTTCTAATGAATAGAGTTCTGAAGTTGAGACTTCAGCAGATAATACATTAGACTCTAATACTCTAATTGCTTCATTTACACCTTTAGCCAATAATTTACTGTGTTCAAACATCTTAAATACCCCAAAATACTTTCAAAATAAGCCATGCAATCATAGAAATACAAATAACGATACTTAATCCATTCTTGATAGCAATCTCTCGTTCACTAGCGTCTTTAGAGGGTGCTAAGAATAAGTACCCCAATCCAATATAGCAACTTGTTGCCAATCCCATAACAGAACCAAAAATCAAGTCGCCTTGGTCAGTAAACCAAAAATGGAAACCTAAACTAATACCTACGATTAGACCTGAAGTATAAAAGAAACTGCTTTTATCTTCGAACTTTAAAACCTTACTTACTAATTTCATTATGTAACTCCTATTCTTAAAATAAAGATTTTCGTTTTAAATTCTAGTCAGACCTAGTAACTAGACCAACTACTAACCTAACTAGATATACTAAAATTTTAACACAAATTCCACTAAAAATCCACGGTAATTAAAACCAAAAAAGTAGGAACTCATTCGTCCTACTTTACTCCATTACAGAAATAATAGATTTTCTGAGGTTAGCTAAGGAATCCACACTCTCAATACGTTCAGAGTAGATAACGTTGTTACCCCTAGCGATGATTACATAAGGAGTGTAAATGCCCCTAAATACTTCCTCTCCAAAGTAATTTTTATAGTATTCGGGAATACCATCAGCAACATTAGTTACAGAGTACTGCTCTTTAGGTAAAACAGATAACTCATTTACAATATCGCCACCAAACTTCTTACATACTGGGCAAGATGGCTTATATAGAACATATACATGAACTTCATCTGAATTGCTATTAATAAATTGTTCAGCAGTGACAGGTTGAGTTGAAGATAACTCATCTAAAGGACGGACGAAAGTCTCGCCTATAACACAACTAGATAAACCAAAAACCACAGACAATGCTAGTAAGGAAACTAGTAACTTACCTTTTAAATTAAGACTCATACTAACCCCCTAGCGATATGATAAGGAACTAAAGTGAAATCCTTTTTATAGAGTAAGCGTTTTAGTTCTACTGCTACCTTGCGGTCGTTAGTTAATACTCTTCCATCCATAACTAGTCTTACTTGATTGCGAATAGCTGTGATATATCTGCTATCATTAACATACCCACCTTCCGCTAAGAAGTATTTAGGGTAAAGACCTAAACTACCATCTCGTTTTAATTTGTTTATGAACTTAACTACTTCCTCAAACTTTTTATCTGCTACCATTTTACTATTCTCCTAAATTTATTAGATAATTACCACATAGACCATTTACCCTTGCTTTGAACGTCATACATAATCGTGTAATCTTGCTTGTCTCTTTCTAAAGTAGATACCCCACCCGGGGAGGGTTTGTAGAAATCCTCAATAGAAGAAAGCACATAATTTAAAAGAACTGGGGACTCTCTATAAATTTTGGAACATACACTATAAGCCAACCTAAAGTGTACTTCACTATTGAAAGCGTATAGTTCTTCTAAACACACACTCAATACGTTAGTAGGATTCTGAACATAGTAGGAATGTAGATAATCTAGTTTAAAGTAGATAGTTCCTTTAGGGTTTAATATTCTTACTAAACCAAATTCTAGCACATGACCGTACTCGTCAATGTGACTTACCCTAACTAAGTTCCCTTCATGTTTTACTGAAATGCTAGTTATCTTTGGGTTTGAGATACCCCTTTCTGCTAAATCGAATAATGACTTAAGCAAAACACCTATGTCTACTTTACTTCTTTCGTAAAATCTTAGTTCTTTATAGTTTACCACTTCTTCTACCTTCTTTAGTAACTGGATTAGGCACACCCTTATATGCTTGACATTGTAACTCATTGAGTTGTCGTCTTCGTTTTTGTTGAAGTGCCCAGTCACCAATACTGTCATGCTCTTTCCTAGACATAGCAACTAAACCTATTCTACCAAAAGGCATAGGTGCTACCTTTCTTAACTTACTCATTAGATAAATCCTTTAGTGCCATAAGTTTTTCTTGTCGTGATTTCCGATTAGCATCTAACTGAGATTTAATAAGATACCCCAATTCGGCTACATCCTCCACAGACAAGTCATGTACAACACCCATATCATCTTTATAGATAGAACTTTCAATCTCCTCACAGTACTTAGACATAGTAAGGATTACAGTCCAAGGCTTAAATACTGCCTCATCAGAGTAGTCGATACAGTTATGAGTAAAGAAAAACTCATTAGTAGATAAGTTGTAGTAATGGTGACCGTCACCAAATAAATTCTCCAACTCTTTTCCTGTTCTCAATCCATCGTACTTTAGAAAAGCAAGATCCCTGAAAGCCTCAACAACTTCATCTGGGAGAGAAGTCATTTGCTCAGAATGTTGACCTTGCGAAGTTCGAAGAACAATACCCCCAGAAAGACTACAAATAAAATAGTAATCTAAACCTTCTTTTGAATAAATGACCTGACCTACCCTAGCAGTAAGAGAGTCTTCTCGTAACTTAGCATCGTCTTTAACTAAAATAATCATTGTTATACCTCCACAATAAACTAACTAATAATACTAAAATAAGTATAACCTATTCGGCTATACTTATCAAGTCTATTTAATTAGAATTCTTACATAGTTAAGAGGTTTTAAGCAACTAATTAGTTACCTGAGAACAAACCTGCAATGTAGTTAAACAAGTTACCGAAGAAAGATTTGATTCCTTCCCACATACCCTTAGCTTCGTCACTAGAAACAAACTTCTTGTATTGGTCAGAAAGGGAATCATATGCAGTTTTTGCATAATTTTCTAACTGTTCTTTAACTTCTTTAGAGTCAATAGCAGAAGTGTTTTGGTAGGCATTTGCAAATGATACAAGTTGTTGTACTTGCTCTGCCGTGATAAATTTGTCAAGACCTTTATCTTTTAAGGCTTTGTTTACAATTTTTTCTACTTCTGCATTGTCAGCTGTTTTACCTTTAGACTCCTTGTATTTAGCTAAATCAGTTTTAATTTGTGCTAAAGCCAAGTCTAAGGCTGCTGAGTCAAACTTGTCATTGTTTTTGTTTTGCTCTGCAATGTCAGCTGCAGTTGCAAGTTCTTGGTTAGCAACTTCTGCACGTTTAGGGTCTACTTCTTGACCGTTGGCTTCAAGTGCTTTAGTTACCCCCACTAGAGCAGATTCACCAGTTACTGGTACTGGACTAGCAATATCAATATTTACATCGCTTGCACCCGAAGTGATAGCTGCATTTTGATATTGCAAAACAGTTACCTTAGTAATGTTTTGAGGTGTCTTAATGTTAACCTTAACCCCATTACCTTTGTCTGCTTTTTGTACTAATGCAGATGAGATAAGGGTAGGTGTTTCACCTGTAGTACCCATAAACTTGTTGTAATCGTCAATTGTTGTAATTTGACGGTTTACATTAGCAATGTCTTTAATACCAAAAGCTTCATTAGTTGCAATAATTTGAGCATCAGTAAGACTTACACCATAAACAAGAGTAGGTTTGCCCCATTTTTCGTTGATTACGTCTGTTTGGATATCAGCATGAGCGATAGATGAACCAAATCCTAGAGTTAATACTGCAAGAGCAGATGCAGATAAGTATTTTACTTTTTTCATAATTAAACCTTTCAAAGCAGATATACTGCCATTTAAATTAAGTTTGCTGGGTTTAGTAGAACTAAAACCTAAAGATAGTAATAATTTTAAGTATAAGTTTTTATACCTGATAGTGTTTTCTAATAGTAACTGAAGTAGGACTAGTAACCATAAGCTCGTCGACAAGCATAATCTGCCTCTTTTTGACTCACATAATATTTATCTTGAATCCACTCTTCAGATAAGTACCTAGGAACTCCAAACTCACGATAGCTAGTTGCTACCTCTATTAAATCCCACTGTCTATAATCAAATAAACCCATTATACACCTCTACTAAATAAATTCTACCATTTTAAAGTTATAAGGTCTCCCCTTGATATTTGTTTTTCTAGGGAATCCCCACTGGATTTTATAACCTAAAGAAGTTACTAACTTATCTAGTTTAGGCTCCGATAACTTGATTTTTCTACTACGAGAATGGCGAATAATTCGGTTAATTCCTTTTACAAAAGGCATATCTTTAAAGTATGCACTTTGCATTGATGAAATAAATCCTGTATCGATATTGTATTTAATACACAATGAACCCCTAAATAAAGATTCCTTATACCCTTTAATGAGGGAAGATACTAGAAGTGTAATTAATTCTTCATCCGAAAGATTAACCAAATTAACCTTATTTAGATATAAATCTTGCTCAAGTAAAATAAGATTTTCACAAGTGAATAGAAAGTAACCAAAGCGTCTGCGGATTTTTACTACTCTAGTATATGTTTTATTTACATTGTTTAGTGTTTCTAAGGCTTTAGAAAGTCTAAAACCTCTTACCTTAAAAGTTGTACAATTTTCCATATTTACCTCATTCTGGTGTAGTAACTTCTAGTACACCAATAAACTTTATAAGTATTTTACTATATTTATAAGAAAAAGGCAAGCTAATTAACTTGCCTTAAATACTACTTCTTATTCCCGCACAATACCCAATAATTCTTTGATTAGAGTATAAACAGGAAACTGGTCTTGATTATCTTCTACCTCAAACTTTTCAAAACCTACAAATGAGTTAGATACGTTCATGAAACTCTTTAAATATGCGAACAACTGATTCCAAGATAATTGACTTAATTTAGAGAAATCAAAAGACTCAACTTTTAAAAATAACCCTTTAAAACCAATACCTTCACTTTTGATAAAATCCTTTAGGCGCATAATAGGTACGAGTAACACGATTAACCCTAAAACTACAACCATGAATATCTCCTACAACTCTACTCCACCATAATGTAACTTGGCAATATTTTCCATAATAATATACATGGAATTTCTGTAAGGTTCTGGGACAATAGTTCTGATTTCTTCTTCTGTAAAGAGCTTAGCATTTTCAAAGCTCTCGAAATCCCAATTATATGTATTCACACCTTCTCCACCTTCGTTATACCCTGATAGGGATAGGAATTCTTCTCTCCCTACTGGTTTACCAACGTTGATGAAGTAGTTTCCAGTATCTACCACATACTTATCAGATAGTACTGCATACAAGAGAGAATTATAGTCAGCCTCATCCAATACAAGAGGATTTTCCTCTACACGCTCTGCTAAGTAAATACTTGTAATTGTAGCAATCTTTTCCTTGGCAGTACGCATCACTTTACCTTCTAGGAAATCTCCTAGTTCTTTTCGTAAGACTACATAACCTTCTACTAATTTTAGTTCTTTAAGTTCTGAAGTTGCCATTTTAATTTTCCTTTTCTAATTCTTTAATAATTTGAGTACGTTTTACAAAAGATTTTTCAGCTAAATCATTTTTGATAGAGTTAAATTCATTGAACATATTGTCAATTATTGAGTTCCATTTCTTTACTTCCTCTTCTGAGAAGTCACCTCTCTCAAGACCACGCTCGTACAATTTTAAAACAGACTCATACACAGAGGATACTGTGGATAAAAGAGCTGGGAGAGCAAGTTGAGGAATTAACTCATGATAATTTACATCAATCTTTTCCGAAGTTCCTGAATTAATTCCAGTAATGAGAATCACACCATTAGAAGAATCTAAGTTATTTGCTAAATTTAGCAAACCTTCTTTAAATTTTTGAGTTTCTTCCATAATTACTTACCTTTCTCTAAATTGTTTAGTATCTCTAGTTGAGTATCACCTACTTTGTTCATAAATTGTTCAACAAACATAGACACATTTAGCAAATGAGTGTAAAGTTCAAGGAGAGATTCTACGCTATTTTCTGTTTTTGCTTGATCAAGTGCAACATCTAATACAGATAAATAAATACTTCTGGAGTTTGATAGTATATCCTTGATTGAACCAAAAGTATAAACCTCAGTATTACTACCGATAGTTCTAGATAAAAGACCTGACTTCATCTCAGAAATCTCAGAAGATGTTTCTGCTAACTTAGAAAGAAAAAGATTTTTAACTTCTTGCATTTCTTTGTCATTTCCATTAGAAGTACAATGATTACACATTACATAATACCAACTTTCTTTTAAAGTACTTTAGATATATTTTACAACATTTACAGTAAATATGCAATAATACTTAAATATCATAAATGTAGCCTATTGAAGAATTCTCTTCTTCGAGAAGTTCTTGAAGTTTTTCTAAATCAGAAGTTATGTAATTTAAATGCTGAATTAAGAATTCAGAGTCATTAGAGTTATACATACACATATCAGAAATATGTTTACCACTTGAGATACCCCATACCCCCAAACGGTAGCAAGAATAACGTAATGACATTACATTAGCATCATACACTGTACGAGAATTTGCTATATCTAAGAAAATAGGGAATTCTTTAAGCATAGACTCTACCTTAGATTGACTAGCTTGAGGGTATAAAGTAACATTTGAATACTTCTCAAAATCCATTAACTTATCTGACATATTAGTTGGAGCTGCAATATGGAAGTTAATTTGTGGACAACTAGAAACTAATTTATCTAACTCCCAAATATTGTCAGTCTCTGTTGTAATTACAATATCATTACTAGTCTTAGTCTGCATAGACTCATACATAGGGGAAAGGAACTCAAAACTACCTACGCCATCTTTACATAAATCTTTCGCACCATCAAATCCACCTACAGTTACAACTGTATTTAATTCTGGGTGGGATAATATATAATTTAAATTCTCAGGTAACTTAGATACACGTTCAGAAAATACTAAGATATTTTCTGAGATATTACTTTCTTGTTTAGATTTAGAAATAATAATCTGTAAAGGATCTCCTAAGTTGTTGAATACAATTCCTTCATCCTTATACCCCAACTCTTTTAAGCAGTAAAGATAAAATTCAGACAATGTAGGGAAGATTTTTCTACCTACCACTACTGAATCAGTTTGATGGTTCCAAGTTGCTAGTAGCTTACCATCCCTTGAATAGAATTGGCTACCTGCTAGACCAAAACCTTCAATAAATGAAGAACTTTTGTACATAAAACCATACTCATTGTAGTAGTCTTTCTTAAAGACTGAACCCTTTTCACTAAACCAATGAATTTCAGATACAATACGTTCAATAGTAGGTTCCGAGATAATGACCTCTCCAACTACACTATTAATTGTCTTAATTAAAAACCTTCCATCTACCCTTTCGACTTCATAATCTAAAGGTAAAGGTAAGTTATTTATATGTAAAGGAGTGGGCTTGTCATTTAGACAAGCCTTATACAAGGCAGACCAAATAGATGTAACATCTTCTGGCAAATTAGGGCTAGATTCAAGACTAATTACTGGGATAGCTCCTCTAGTTCTTAGTAAAGTATAATGCAAATCCCATGCTACACTATCATATTCTGTTACAAGTAAAATCATTTAAGTAACTCCTTCCAAGCAAGTGCTACCCAAGGTTTTAAGTACTGTTTAGCTACATCGTAAACAAATTCACGATTATTTAAACTATCTAATGCTTCTCTAATACCCCTCGCGAGAGAGGATATATTTTCATCAGAGTCCCCATCATATACATTTACTGGGCAGAGAATACCAGTGCGACCTTCAATTACGAAGTTTGTATTACCATAGTCTACATTGTAACCTACAATAAACAAACCTGAACCTACTGCTTCCATCAAGGAAAGACCAAATCCCTCTGCAAATGATGCAGATACATAGGTTGAGTACTCTTGATAAAGGTCATCCATTTTGTGGTGTCCTTTTAAGGTAATAAAAGACTCAGCATTGTATTCTTTTATCAACGCTTCTAAGTTCTTACGTTCAACACCTTCACCGTAGATATCTAAAGTTAACCGACTACCATCTGCTAGAGGTTTACCTTGATTGGCTACTGCAAAAGATTTGATAAGAATATCTAAGTTCTTTTCGTCCGATAAGCGAGATACAGTTACGAACTTACCTTTTTTCCTAACGTCCTCGATACCCCCTCCACGAAGTTCTTCTAAGTAACCCGCTGGTGCAACAAATACTCGTTCGAAACCATTTAGCTGCTTAGATAACAAATCAGCTTGTTTTTGAGTAGAACAAATAAAAGCATCTACAAGATTACGGTTCTTGAACTGGTATTCATAGTAATTATTGAACAGAATACCATTCTTAGTAACACCTTCAGCTAAATAATGTTCTGCATGGACTACTACCCCAAGCTTGAAACCTAAAGACTGTTTACGAGTAAATAACGCTTTAGCCGTACCAGTCGACCTATCTAAGAGAACCCAATCATCTTTCTTAATACCCAATTTGTCTAAGAATACCCCAAATAGACTTTCTTTGGTAGGATAATAAGCTCCATTATAAAAGAAAGAGGAGTCATCTAGAGTATTAACAAACTCTGTTAAAGCCACAGTACCATCACTTAAGAAAAACTCTCGTTTGTAAACGTAAGCTTTGTTATTGACTGGGGTATAATACTCAACAGAATGTACCTTAAATCCTGCATAATACTCTCTCTTAACTAAGCAATAATCTACTACATACTCTAATCTGTTATAAAATAACTTGTTTAGTTTATCCTCATAAGCTACTATGTAAGTACCTTCTTTAAGCTTTAGAAAGACTCTTGAAGTATCCGAATCATCTATAAAATAATCTTCAAACTTCATCTTTAGGATTGGTAAAGATAACCCACTGTCCCTCATATACGCACCAGTAAGGACATCATAAAACCAAAGTACATCTTTAGACTCAATTCCAATATTTCTAGCTAGATTATATACACTAGAAATAGGCATCATATCTAAGAAGATATACTTCTGGTCTAAACCTAAATCTTTTAAAATCTGATATCTATAAGCCTGAGCATACTCAACCCCACTTGATGCAAAGCCGATACCCAAGTTGATGTTGTAAATTGTCATTATTCTCTTCTACCAAAACTTTCTAATAATTTTAAGATAGCTATTACCCCAAGTAATAGCAAAGATAAAAGTAACAAAACTACAAGAGAAAAACTAAAACCACTACTCAGAATAACAGTTTCAGTACTCTTATTATTTACTAACTGAATAAGTATAAGTAAAATACCTATGTTAAACAAGAATATTAAGTTGTAAATAAGAAAACGCACTAAAATGCTTTTAATTTTTCCTTTATACTTTTTAAAACTCATTATAAAAAATAACCTTTACTTTAATTGAAACTAAACCCACTAAGACAACCAACTAGTAACCATATAGAAAAACAGTAAAATTATGCAAGAATTATTTGGAGTTTTAACCAAAAATCTTGCATAATTAACTTTGCACAGTTAACTACCAATTTAGGTAATTACAAAAATAATAGATATTTTGAACCTACTAGTTTATTGCTACCTCATATTGGATATTTTTAGATATGCTACCCCATTCCCTAGGAAGTACCCACAAACACCGATAGAACCATAAGTTAATAAGTCACTCCCTAAAGCAAACTTACAAATGATGATAGCTACTAAGGATAGTATAAATAAGATTATGGACAGTAAACCTTCCCAAGCTAGGAACTTCCTATCTGATTTAGATATTCTCATTATTGACCTTTCAGAATTGTTTCTTTTCTTTTCTTGTCTTCTGTTAAACCAATCCAAGATTTAAAGTGAATAACCTGGTCTTCATAGGAGATACTAGTGACTTTATCCCCAATACTAAACCTATCTGAGTTTGTTACATTTTTAATTCCTTCTAAAGAACCGTCGATACTTAATAATACATTACCCTTATCTTTATTTATATTTACCACTACTACGTTCACTTCTTTTACGTCAGACGAAGTAACCTCTGTAACCTTCTGAGAAACAAAGATAGTTAATGCAATACATAAGTACCCACAAAACATGCAAACTACTGCTACTTTAAAAGCAGATTTGCCTTTTTCTTCTATATCTTCCTCGAAATACTCTTCTGGCTTTTCAGATACAAACAAATAAATTACAGAAAATAAAACCGATATTGATAAAGGTACTAAATCTTCTATTGGGTAATCAAAAACTATTATTTTAAACCCAACAACGATATATGCTACAATCAAGATTAGTTCTGCAAATACTATAACCAAATCCTTATCAATCTTTTTCACCTCTACCACCCTTACTCTGTAATGATGCCATCACGGACACCAACTACCCAAAGCAAGTCACCATCTTCAATGAAGTCCATACACTTGGCTTCATAGATAGGGTCAAGTTTAAGGTCACCAATTTGATTATTTTCATAGTATTTATGGTAATCATAGGAAGATTTAACTACTGTGAAGTCAATACCGTCTTCTGGAGCGTAAGTTTTCAAACGTTTTTCGTACTGACCACCTACCTGAACTCCAACTAATGGTACATCAATACCCCAATAAAGCATACCCCACATAACACCACAAAGACTCATTCCCGAACCTACTGGCATGATGATACGAGAGAACTTACCTTCTTTGTAAGGTTCTACTAAAGACTTCACTTGTAAAGCTGTCTGATAAACTGCCTCCCAACACTCCATACCAAAAGGAATTTCAGCGAACCCCATAGCTTCAGCATCGTCTTTTGCACGTCTAATAATTACGTTGTTATAACCTGCACGGTGTTGGAAGATTTCAGCACCATTTTCCTTAGCTACCTCTAACTCTTGACCAAGTTCACCTTGTGGACAGTGAGCATGAAACGGAACTCCGTAGTGCTTAGCGATAAATGATACGATTTGGATTTGAGGACTCTTCTTAGAACCTGCAGTTACAAGACCAGTAAGACCGTCCTTTAAAGCTGTTTCACACAAATACTGGCAAGAACGTGCTTTACCACCCATTGCACCAAATGCTGAATACTTGTCGTCACGTTTAACTAAATGACCACCGTGTTCTTCTACTGGAGTCAATTCATCTGAATACCCCTCAGCTACTAGGGTATCTAACTCCATAAACACTTGCATACTATTACTCATTATTTACCACCTTTACTATACTCTAATACCTTTTCTTAATAAATAGTTAGGAGTTAGGGTTCGTTTACCCTCTAAGTTTCCCTTGTTGTAGTTGTGCTGAACACCTACTATCTTAAAACCACCAGCCAATGCATAATCAATGCGTAGAGGTTTGTCGTCAATGTAGATAACGTCTTCTAAATCTTCACCATCATTTTCAAAAATGAAAGGTAAAGCTAGAATGTCTGCGTCTTGGACTACTGGAATCAAAGGTACAGAACCAAATAACTCTTGTACTAACTCTAACTTTCTGATATAAATCTCAGCGCTGACAGAGTTTGAATAGAATACAATTTGGTAACCTTCATCTACTTTTGTTTGTAAGAAAGCTAGTACCTCTTTGTTTACAAACTCTAATTGGTAAAGGTCTGGATTGTAGAACTCTAAGAGAAACTTGTCCTCTAAGTCGTAAGACTCAGAATTTATTGGGTAGTCTTTATGTATTGACAACATAGCACTTTCTATATCGTACAAAGAGTTATCAATATCACAGAAAACTACTTTCTTTTTACCTTTAAGTTGAGAAATCACTCTACTACCTCCATAGCATATCCTACCTTTATTGTGCTTGTTACTTCATCATAGTAACGAACCCTTGCATAGACTAATACCTTTCCCTCCGAGGTGATACCCTCTTTAGGTTGAGAAAGAACCATCATATCTTCCCCATTATATTTCAATAACTCTTCACGTGAATACCTTGAAGAGTCCTTTATGTCTGACAATTCACTTGTTGGTCTAAAATCACCTTTAATTGGCTCTAACATAAATACCCCCTAATAAAATTTGATAGGAGATGTAAGACCGTACTCCTTAGAATATTCCACAAACTTAGCCTTTTCGAGTTTAGGATAAAACAACTGGCATAAACCTTTTACTGGTTCAATACCATCTGCAGTTTTTACGCAGACCATTGGACTACCCTCTTTAACAAAGATAATGGCTGAACCTGTTGCTGAGATTACAGACCTAGCAACCTCAAAAGAATTGTGACCTAACATTGTTGAATATAAATGGATAAGGTCTTCTTCTGATTTAACAATTAAACCAGTAGTTCCCGAATTCCACTCAGAACGTTTAAATTTAGGATACAAATCAATGTGTTCTTTTACAACTTTCTCTACCTCAGAAGATACAACCTTGCGCTCTAAATTCCTTACTTTTATAATATTAGTTTGATTAGATAGAGCCTCCTCCTCAGATACAAGTCCTAAGAAACTACCTTCTATCTTAATGTAAGCTGGGTAAGAGGTAGGACGTAAATGTTGAAGACGCTTTACAAGTACTTCTGGAAAGAATCTATTTGAAAAATACTTCTTGAATTTCTTAAAGATGTACTTAGTAGGTACATCAAAATAAATTAAATCTTTCTTCATTTTAAGTACAATACCCTTTCGTAACAGTTTAGATATATTTTACTATATTTAATAAAGTTTAACAAGTAAACTTAAAAACCAACGATGACGTTGGTTTAATTATTTACTATTTCCATTCAGATAGAAACGGATGTAGTTCTTCATTTTTAATTGTTGCAAAGCGAATACCCAAGAGGTATTCCAGTTGACGCTCATTTAGGAATTTCACTAAGGGAATCATTGCTTCTCTCAAGGACTTACCTTTAAGGGAGTAGTAAAGAATGTTTAATTCTTTAGCATACTTACCATAAGAATTAGCCTTCCAAGTAAAGTTCATAAAGTTCTCCAAATGAAGTTCTAGCTGCTTACAACTATCTAAAACTAACATCAACCTACCTTCAACTAAGACTAACTTATAAATACCCCAATTCGAGGAGTTACCTGCTGCAAGTTCAGTACCCATCATAGAGTAATCTCCATATCATCTACTTTCTTGAATAGTCCGTCGTAGTTCTTTGGTTTTACATAAATCAAACCATCTCTTGAACTGAATATAGTCACTAACATAATGAGTGATCCAACTAAAGGAATTAACCAAGAATATTGTACTTTACCACAAATTCCTTTAGATGCTGAAAGTAAAGGATAAAGACTTGAAAAGTAACAAACAGTAATTAATGCGATACCAATAACCATCAACTTAAAGGTTGGAGCAAGGAGTGCTAGTAAGATACCCACTAGATATACTAGAGATAGAAATCTGTATAATAGTCTAACCTTTGGTCCCCAACCACATACCTCCTTACCTAATCGTTTATAAGCAAAGAAGTGAAGAAAAGGAACAAATGATAAGAAGAAAGCACCCAATCCTACCCTATTTAGCAACCTCCAAGTAGCAAATGAGCGTAGGAAGTAAGCTAAAAGAATAAGCAAAAATAAAGCAATTAAGACGTTATAAGGTATTTCCCTAACATTCTCTAAAGTAAAGCTGTCATGAAATACTAAATTATTACTATTAAACAATAGTATCACTCTCCTTCAGGAGTTTTAACACCAATAATTAGGTCATATTCTCCAATTTTATTTTGGTTTTTTCTAATTTCAAACTTATCAAGGATACCCCTACTTCCTCCGAGTACGTCCCATGAGATAGATGATACTGGAAGTTTTAGGAGATATAGTTGGTTGATGACTTCCTTGTATAGAGGAAGTAAGAACTGTGCGTCACCCCTTACACCAAAGTCTAGCCAGTCTTTAATAAACTTAGAACGTTTTTCTCCTACGCCATAGTGAACTGGGTTACCCTCTAGGTTCCATAGTTGCAAGTCTACTTCGTTACCATCTTCATCCCCTGCTACAAATTCGAATAGAACTCCCACTCTTGGGTGTTCACTTATAGTTGCATACTCAATAGAATAGCAATCTGTAGCAGTTTCTAAGAAACGTGAAATACGATAAAGCGATTTGATAAGAGGTAATAACTCTTTTTTAGATATTTGTCTCATTTTTGCCATAATAGGACTCCTTTGTTTATGTTTTATTATCTTTTAAGTTTAGTGCTGGTGTGGTCTAAGCATAATCTACTTCGATTAGGTCTATCTTTTATCATAGAGATAAGTAACTTAGTTATTAGGTTTTCTAAGAACTCGTCGTGGGAAACGATATTAGATAGACCTAAGAAAAAACTTTCTCTTACTGACCATTCAACTTCCGTACCCCTAACCATACGGGTGAGGGAAAGAGTTGGGTTTTTACTAAAGATAAAATCTATAATTGTTCGACTACCAGTAGGAGTTTCTTCTACTGAAAGAAAAGTAGTCCTAAGATTTCCAAACTTATTAGAATAGTCCATTTCGTAAATCTGAGATTCTAAATAATCCTTTAGATTTGCGAAGTGTTGTTTAGTTGCATCGGAATATTTAGTTGTTGCCATAGGTAACTACCTTAGTTTAGAATACCAATTTCTTAAGTACTCTGTTACTTCCTTTCTAGAAAAAGTACCATAAGTTGTATCTAGCCTTAACTGGTGGTACATCTCAAAACCTGAGCATGAGGGAAGTACCCCACTAGAGCTGCAGTATTGGAAGTAATTACTTACCATACCCTTATGAGATAAGAGTAAATCAATTACTCTTTTTGTTGAGTTCATGATAATTCCCTCCTATATTTCTAATTTAATTATTTTTTCTTGAGAGTTAGATATTTCCTCTTCTAACACCTCTCTAATAGAAGCTGAGTCGAAAAGTTTTACCAAATCATCAATATCTTTTATACGAATGTTTTCGATTTCGTCATCTTCGACTTCGTATTCACCTACCCATGTAAGATACCTAGAGCAATTCCACCTGTCGTAGTCACGGACTGTTGCTCCTGCTCTATCCCTATCAGATACCCCTACTACTGTTTTACCAAACAAAGGGAACAGAAGTTGTTTTGTTTTTGACAACTCAACGCCCATAGTTGCATAGGCTGGATACCCTAGAGAACGGAGTGATAAAGAATCAAAGATACCCTCGCACACAAAAGCTACATTGGAGTGTAGATTAGAACCAAGCTGTTCTAAGCCAAAGAATAGATGTTTACGAGAGAAATACTTACTTGGAGTTGTTATGTACTTCTTCTCATCAGGATACCAACCAATTAAAGCTAGGATATTACCTAGCATATCTTTAACTGGGAAAACAAATCGACCTTCTAGTAAGCACCTACCTGTCTTAGTTTCTAAACCTAAGTCAGAGTAACTAGCTAGCTTCTTCAAAGGCTCTAAGTCTACTGCATGAGGTAATTTTACGAACCCTACTTCTTTTAAAACTGCTACCATGCTAGGGTCTTGATAGAACCTTAAGGAACAGAGTTCTTCATAAGTAGAACCTGATTCAAGCGACTGGAAGTGCCTCCATACCCTAGCAAAGTCTTGAGAATATAACTCAAAGTCTTTTAAATTAAACATCTACTACCCTACTACGTTATCAATTATAACGTCTTTACACCTGAAACCATAACTAGAAGTATATTCTCTATACCATAAGCCATCGTAACCTAACTCATAGTTATGACCATCACTAAGAGATAGGGATGAAAGAACACCATTGTTCTTTCCTATATGTTTAATCAGCCTATTTCTAGTATATACCATCTGAGGTGAACCCTCAGTCAAAGTAATGACAGATACAGTTGAACCTACTTCAGCACTTACAGTATCTGGCTTAAATCCAACAAATAACTTATGAGGGTGAGCCATATTGTTGATGGATTTATCATGTTTTTCAATGAAAGAACCATCTTGCAATCGAAAAGTAGCCAAATCCGCTTTAATAGTTTTATTTTTACGACTTACACTAGTTACTTTTACTACATTAGATAAGACCTTAATAGACTGACCTAAAGTGTATAGCATAACTACATGACAACCTCTAGTAGTCTCAGAAATGTGATTTAAACTCTTAGCCATATTTACCCCTCTTTCAATTCCCTAAGTTTATTGATATCGAAACCTACAAAGAAGTTATCTGGTTGAGATACCCCTCGAGGTAGAATAATAGGTACGGTACGGACACCGATTTTACCAATTAGTTCTTCGTGTTTTGGATTATCTCCGTCAAACATAATTTCTTCAAAAGAGATATTACTACGTTCTAAAAACTTTTTAACTTGTTTACACGATTGACATGAACCATCTTTTGGGTTGCGTGTGATTACTACTACTGACATAATTTACCTCTCTAAACTAATTCAACTCTTGCAATGTCTTTTGAACCTACTATGTAAAGCTCATGAGTAAGCCTCTCCAGTAACACCACAGTCTGTAACTTAGGATGTTGAGATAGCTTAATTAGAGAATTTACCGTTACAACGTTATTGAGGTTATTAACTGAACCCAACAAAGTAAGGCACTCATAGAAGAAAAACCCACAACCTTGATGATTTACAGTAACATCAAGGACACTATCTGCAAAGAATTTAACAAAGTACCTATCTGATAGCTCCAACCGTTTACCATTCTTTAAAACGATAACAACTTGTTTCATTACTAACCTCACTCCAAATCCAAACGGTAGATATTACCACCACTGACACGATAATAATGCTCTACTAAAGAACCATCTGATAATTTAACTTCCACCCTAAAGGCATCAATCTCGGTTTGGTAAACACCATATTGCCAATTACCAACACCATAAATTTCATTTAGCTTTTTAGCAAGCAAATCTTGTTCTTTACGATAAGTAGTTAAGTTACTGGTAAAGTCCTCCTTAGGACTACCTAAAAGGTAAACCCCTAACAAAGTCAAAAGACTAACCAATAAAAGCGAACTGAATAAACCTAACTGACGTAAATACTTACCTCTTAAAGCAATACGCTCAGACTCACTGAGAGTCTGTAGCATATCTTCGTTATACAATTTACGGCTTAGAGTCCTTCTTTTTATTGAATTCTTTAGTTTAGATGCAAAATTTAGTTTCATTATCTTATCCTCTTTTGTAGTACAGTACTCTTTAAAGAACCATATTTTGGTACTAACCTAGAAATATAATCTTTATGACCAATAAAGGATACCCCTCTTGTTGCAGAGTCTAAGGATTGTAAAACATCTTCTCTGTAAGGAACACCAAAATCTGGCTGAGCAAGTACAAAAGCAATGTCTTTAGGGTTTCTAACAGAGATATCAGAAGTTACACACAAAGCATGAGTTAGTTTGGATGAACTAATTCTCTTAGGTTCTTCATAACCATCTCTCCAAACATACACCATCTCATCTTTTCCTGTATAAAGTACCTTAAATAGAACACCATTTTCATCATAGACTAAATCATTTTCTTCAAACTCTTTAGTATAACCAAGTAAATCTACTAACTTTTTAGATACTTTATAAGAACTGAGCTGCTTAGTTAAGTCTGATATTACATAGGTATTTTCAAAAGAAAAGTCCTTGTCGAAAGCAGTTCTTAGCATTCTTACTAAAACATCTAGTGTACTAACTTTAGAAGTTTCCTTAACTACTACTTTTTTACCACCTTGTAGGTCGACTTTATAGCCATTATTTGTAATAGCTATTGGTAAATCTAGTACTGTTTGAGCAAATGTATAAGCTCTAGGAACAGAAGAACATAAAGTTCTAAAATAATTAGTGGAAGTGTAAGGATTTCCAAAAAGATATAAAGATTTGAACTCTTGTTTCATTAGTTTGTAGTAGTCTTCCATAGACCATGTATTAGCATCATGAACGATAACCATACCATCTTTGTCTAATGATGTATTATCCAATTCTGATAATTTAACTACCTTAGTTCTATTCTCTTTCACCCATGATGGAGCCTCTGAGTCTTTTACAAGCACAGTAGTATTTCCATTTGATGAAGTCTCACTAAAGAACATCAAATGGAAAGCTTCTTCTAATGCTTCTTTATTTGATACCCCAGTTGACATTACAACCCCTATATTACTATTTAACATAAGGAAAGCAGAGCGTTGACTATTAGTAAACTTAACATTACGTTCATCTTCCATAGCCTTTATAACCGTATCCATTGAAGAATCAGAGTAATCTATACTACAATCTTGTAATTCGCTAATGCGTTGCAAGATACTTAATTCCATTTCTGCAAGTTCAGTTAAGATATAATGGTTCTTTAACTCAACAATTAAACCGAAGTTTCTTGCATCTTTTAGATAGGTGTCTGAGCCTTTGAGATTGTAGTACATAGACTTAGAATCTACATCATACTTAGGTAAAGACTTAACAAAGTAGTTAATAAAACCATACTCTTCTTTAGATAAAGGCGTACCAGTACTCTTAATATTCTCTCTTAGACTTTCTGGTACTTTACAAGTTAGATTAGACGATAGGCTATTTAATAGATAGGTAGTCCCATCTTTTCTATATTTTGATTTAGCACCTTCAACTACCAAAGAAATATTTCTGAAGAATACTGCGCTATCAGTCTTTTCAGTTAAACCGTTGATGTAGTAAACCTTTTCTGCTAATTCAAAAGATATTTCACCCTTTAGGTAAAGATAATGAGGTTTAGAATATAGTACCTGTTCTACTTGGTCGTAGTTTAAACCAGACTTAGCACCTACATCAGTTAAATTAGTTTTAAATAAAATGCTAACTAATCTTGAATAGCTGTTAACTGAAACAATAGGAAACACATCTATAAAGCGAGAAGTAGTATTTGGAATTAACCTATAAGGTAATTCTGAATCTTGAGTGTAACGCTGTAAACTTTCCATTAGGCTATGAGTGTAATCAGAAGAAAAACAGTTATCTACTCCTGTTGAAAATCCTCGCTCTTTAGCATAATTAAACTTATCCACTAATTCATCTAAGTTAGGGCTCCAAGTAGGAACGAAACTTGTTATAAACTTACTATCACTTGTTTGACCAACTTCGGGTAAGTCTTTAAAATGATAGCTAGATGCACCTGCAAACATTAGATATTTCTTTGTAGTTTCTAAGTAATTATAACCATACTCCTTGCATTGTAGCAAATAGCCTGTTACTTCTTTGTTGTCAGTTCTAGTAAACTCAAGAATCTTGTTAGGCACTACTACCCAGTTTGAGCCAGTTGACTTCCTAAACTCCAAGCAGTTAAAACCAGTAACTTTATTGTCTGTTTTTTGTTTTCTTAGTTTAGCATACCCATTGTAGCCTACTCCACCAATAGTTACCAATTTTCCTACTAAACTTCTGTCCTCTAAAGAAAAGACAACACTACCTTTAGGAGTCAGTAATGTAGTTTCAGAAGTTTCAAAATGGTTCTCTTGTTTACAAGATACTGCATATAAGTCAAGAACTGCCAATTCTCCACTAGAAAGAACTACACCTTGATATTCAGTAGGAGTATCGATTATACCCCTTACAACCCCGTGTAGAAGTAATCCTCCAATAGTTTCTTTTTGATTAACAGTTTTAACAATATCTGCTACTAACATAACTATACCTTCCGATTAATTTACTACTATTTTAGCATCTTTACTAAAAAATAGCAAGTACATGAATACTTGCTAATTACAACTATGCTAAAGAATCTAATACTTTTCTAGATTTATTATTGACACTTAATAGTTGAGTAAAATCACTTACCCAATCTGGAGACGGAACTCTTTCTTCGTGGATACTGTACCCTGGATAGGCAGATTCCCACCAACAATAAGGAATACGAACTAACTTAAAACACTCAACCACATTTGAGATTTTAATTTTATAACCCCCATTCTCGAGTAAGATGTCTTGACCATACTCTCTTGCATTAAATCCGTGCTTTATGGCAAAAGCTTTAGCCTCAGATGTAATTTTAGGAGGGGCAGAAAAATCGTTATATCTATCTTTTAAAGGGATAATGCCCTCACTCGTAGCCATTAGTTTTACCACCTTAAACCTCCTAAAGAACTACTCTAAGCGATATTTACCAAAGTCAATGCTAAGAGTACCAGTAAATGGTAGGCTCTCTTCAAGGATTTCTACCCTAGACTCAAACATATCAACCAAGTGAACTAGGTAAGATTCAGTAGTGTGACAAGGCTCTCCAAACTCACCATGGTGTTGTTGGATAATTGCTTGCAACCTATAATAGAAGTCAGTACCAAAAGGTTCGATAAATTGAATGTCATTGACAGGTTTCATTGTAACTTCAAAACCTTCAATAATGTCTTCTTTAAACTCAAATAAGATTTCTTGACCTAAGAAGTTGTGGGTTGCAAATGCAATATCAGTGCGAGTACCGTTATTGTACTCCATAATTTTACCCATATCGTGAATTGCAAGACCAATGAATACTAAATCCTTGTTCATAGTTTCATGAATGTTCGGGTATGTTTCCCAAATAAATTGCAGGATTTTCAACATTTTAAGAGTATGGGCAAGCAAACCACCACGGTAAGCATCATGAATTTTAACCGCTGCATACTCGCTACGGAACTCTTTACGAATACGATTGTAAATCTTTTTAAAGAGTTCAAAAGCATTAGGACTAAGCTCTTCTTTTAAGAGGGCATAGAACTCTTTTTCATTAGCTGAGATATCATACTTAGTAGGGTCAAGAGGTGTAATGTCTATACCCAAGTCAACCACATCAACTGCAACTACCTTTTTCAAGATAAGAGATTTAGTGTCGTTCCAAACATTGACTTCAGCTTCAACGTAAACTGGAACACCTCTGTAATCTTCGGACTCTAGTTGGTCATACAATTTACCACCCCAAACCTTAAATTCAAGGTTTCCTTGAGCCTTTAAAGTACCATTATAGTAGTTTTTACCATTTTTAGCAGTTTGAACTGAGTAAGAACTAAGAATAGAAATACCTGATACAGTTTCTTTATCGACTTGTTGTAGGATTTCTTCCTTATTTAGAAGTTTATATGTTGACATTTATTTTTCCTCTAATTTCATGTAAAAATTTAATTAATATAAGTTTAACACAATTATACTAGAAAAGCAAATAAGTATCTAAAATAACTTAGTTACTTAAAGTATAGATTAAATCACCATTAAGAACATACCCTTTTTCGTAGTAGGCAGTTATTTTCTCTCTACCAAGTAAATCGATAAATGCTTTTACTTGGATAGAGCTGATACCCCCAATAGACGATAGGCTACCATTGATAGAAACATATACTTTTATCGCATCTTCCACAGTTAGAGAAGATTCAATCATCTTACTAAGACCGTTTATGATATGTTTAGGAAATACTTCAGCACCTTCTAATACAAAACAAGGGTAAGAAAGTTCAGTTGAAGAGTACCTCTCTACAGTATTTACTACTTCTTTAGTTTCTTCCTTAACTACTTCCTCTTCAGTAGGAATAACATCTTCTTCCTCAGAAAGCTCCTCAATATCCTCTTCAAGGTCTTGGCTAGGTTCCTTTTCAGCCTCTTCGACCAAATCCTCTTCTAGTCCTATTAAATCTTCTTCATCATCTAGGAAAAAATCATCTAGTTCTAAATTAGTATCTTTCACTATGGAACCTCTCTATAACCATTTAATAAAAGTGTAGTAGGGAGATACCCTACTACACACCTAATTGACGTTTAACCTGAACAGTCATTGAACATACACGACTTGCTTGCTTAGATGGTAAATAAAGTACAGTAGGGTGAACTTTATTGTCTTCAAGCACAAATCTAACGGAAACATAATCAGAAGAACCTTCTTGATAAGATAACTTAGCAGACTTGTAATCTTCGCCATTACGTTTAGATAAACCACCATTTTGCAAGATGAAGTTAAGCATATAGCTTAATAAACCATCATTTGCACCTGAGATATAAAGGACACGCTCTTCGTAGTCACGATAATAACCAAATCCCTTAATGTACTCAGCCATTACTACTTCCTTATCCTCTTCCTCAAGGTTAGGCATATACTCTTCTTCTTGAGGTTCAGACTCAGATGCTTCAACTGCACCTGGCTCTTGTAGGTTAGCTGTCGCCACTAGATCCTCTAAACCAAAGGCTTGACCAAATGCTTCAAGAGATTTAGCAATACCACCTATCTCAACTTCGGTTGTAGCAAGACCAGTTAGGAATTCATAGTTTGCAATATCTTCAGCTACTGATAAGGCAATTTCTACAAACTTTTCAGCTTCTTCGAAAGTTATATACCTATCTAAGTAAACTAACTCACTAGACTCTTTCGCTTTGCAGTAGTCGTCCCACTTCATTTCAAAATCGTCCATAAATACTGAATGAGGTTCTAGGAACTTATCGAGATGGACACCACACTTATCTAACTGGAAGTAAGTAGGGATAATAGATTCTATGTTTTCTTCTATGTACTCTTCAGTGTTCTCAACTTTTCGGAGTTCTTCAACTACCCCTCTTAACTTGTCTAAGCTCTTGACATAAGGCATTACCTCAAACAAGAATGCAGATATAACAGGACTAATAACCTTGTCATGAGTTTCACTATCCTCTAGGTACTCACGAATACGTCTTACCTTGTAGTCATAGATTTGACGGACTTCCCACTCATAAAGTTCATGGATATTACCACCCCAGAATGGGAAACCTTTAACACCATACTTATCGATGATTTCTTGTTGAAGTTGGACTGGAACCTCAGTTTTCTTAGCATTATACCAATGACTACCAAATCCAAAACCGATATACAACGGACACCAACCCTCAAGGTCGAGCATGAGTGACTCACGAACGAGTTTCATTGCTATTGCTGGGTTGATAGAGTTGTGTGCTTCCATAACGATTTCGTCATGGACGAAACATGGGAGCAAGAATTTACCCCACCAATCACGTTCAATGATATTAGCATATAGGTTTACCATAGCTTGTTTATACAAATCGGCTGCAGTACCTTGGATTGGGTGGTTACCACCTTGTCGCTTAACCGAACCAATACGCATATTTGGTGGGAAATAACGTCGTCTACCAAAGTAGGTCTCAGCGTACCTATTCGCTACGGCTTTTTCAAGATTTTTAGCAATGAAATCTTCTGTTACGTCCATACCCTTGAAGTAAAGTTTACGCAACTTCGCACCATAATTTGTAGATTCTGCACTACGAACACCAGTGACGTTCTCACCAAGAGAGGCATCTCCCATACCATATACGATACCGAAGTTAACCCCTTTAGCTGCCCCACGTTGTGTCTTAGATACCAACTCATAAGGAATTGAAAACATCTGAGACGCTTTTAGGGTGTGGTAGTCGGAGTCTGGGTCGAAGAGGTAATCAATCATGGCTTGCTCTTGTGCCATAGACATCATGATACGAATTTCAACTGAAGAGTAATCCGAGTCCATCATGTAATACCCTTTTCGAGGTGAAATATACTTTTTGACTGTATCGTTATAGGATTGATAGTTTGGATTAGAAACTGATACACGACCTGTTTCCAAGAACTGCTTAACGCTAGAGAACATAAAACCATCTGGCGTTGAGATAGTATCGATGTTCTTAATGAAGTCTGACATCAACTTAGATGCATCACGGTACTTCAAGATATAATCTGCGATAGGATATTTAGGAGAACCATCTTCCTTAGTCATACCCTTGAACTTCTTGAGAGCATCTTTTGAAGTACTTGGCGCACCTGAGTCAGTGTACTCAACAACTGGCATACCCAAGTCTTCGAAGAGAAGTTTCTTTAATTGAGGGGCAGAACGTAAGTTAAGAGTATATCCTGCAATCTCAAAGATAAGAGATGAGTATTTCTCTACGTCTTCTTCTAATTGCCTACGAAGTTTTGCAATTTTGTGAACTGCTACGTGGTGACCGTAGAACTCTTGATATGCTACTACCCTTGAGAACTGAACCTCTAATTCATAGACACGTCGCATACCCCACCTATCCCACCAGTTTTCACGTTTAGCAAGCTCTAGTAACTCCATCATGTTATCCGTATCTGGACAAGCATAGTACATTACAGATTCATAAGGCAAATCGGCAAAGGTAACATTACCACTTCCCCATTTTCCTTCTACAAAGTCACTCAATTCGAAACTATCTCTACCCAAGAAACGTTTAGAGTTAGGCTTCAAACCGAGCCTCATGGAAGTATTTTCAGCTCCATAAGACAAACGAAGAAGAATCATGGTATCGTGCATAAGGTTCATCTTAATACCATAAATAAACATTACCTTCGAGTCGAACGAACCATTGTGGCAGACAATCATCTTCTGTTCTAGGATAGGTTTAAGATAAGTCTCCATGAAAGTCCTAACTTCACCTTCCTCAACAATGTTTTTAATATTCTTATGAGCAATAGGAATATACCAAGAGTCAGCATATAGAATATCATCTTCTAAGCCAAGATCTTTTATTTTCTTCATCTCGGCTTTAGTTGGCTTGATAGTAAAGATGAAACCTACCAACTGGTCACCCTGACCAGTAATAGATTTGAATGTAATATTAAGACCAGTGGTCTCCGTATCGAATCCGACTTCTAGAGGGTGTTTATAGATACGCTTGGCGATAGTTTTAAATACATCTAAATCATTTATGATATGGTATTTCCTATCTTTAAGCCAAACATAAGACTTATCTGGATTTCGTTCAATAATCTCAGCTAGCGAATATACATCATCAGAAGAAACATCTGAACTTTGGAGAAATTCTTCCATACCCGTTACTTGCAAGTCATCGACACGTGAGAATTCGTCTAAGACTAGTGCAAATTTTCGTTGTTTACGAGTATTCTTAGACATAGGAACTGGTTCAGAGTAAACATCTTCTAAGAAAAGAACTTCATCACCATTATGATACTCTAATCGCTCAATCTGATTTTCAATAAGGGAAATCTTTTGACCAAAGTATTCATAATTATATATACCTTTAGAACCAAACTCAGCATTAGTACTCAAATTATAGAAATCTTCTTCCCTTTGAGGAATACAAATAGACTTCATACCCCTGATGATAGAACCCATACGAGAGAAGAACTCTACATTAAAGTCTACTTGTTCGTCATCTACTGTGATATCATCTACTTTGATATCTCCTGTATTAACTTGAATGTACAAGTCTTTCCAGTTTGAGTATTTACGCCCCTCTTCAGTTTCAATACCCCTATCTACTTGGATGAAATCTTTTTCAGTAGGACAACTACCCAAGAAAGAGATATAAGAGTCAAAATCATAACCTATGAGGTTTATTTTGACACCATCTTTTGAAATATAATAGCCTTTTAACACTAGAGCTCCTTCCTACTTACAACTTCCATAGGGAAAGTGTACGTTTTAGAAAATACTGGGTAAGAAAAATCAGTATTACTTGTCAAGAAATAATAATAACCATCTTTGTCAAATACATACTCTGCTTTGTATTTTTTACAAATGAAATAAAAAAGTGCTTTCTGTATTGACTCTTTTAAATCCTTTTCAGACTGTACAAGACTATCTGAAGGTGTTTTATAGTAAGTATTACCTAAGAATGACTTTCTATAAGGTGAACCCTCACCATATAACTCTCGTACCAAAACATCTGTTATTAATTCTAGATTTGTTTTTACTAACCTTCTTGGATTTGTACCTTTTAATAGGACTACTCCATCTTGCATACTAAGAAATTTTACATCTTTAGATGCATACTCTTCTTTTAAATGATGTAAAGACTTCTCTGAAGTGTGCTTATTCCAAGTACAACTACTAGTCATGAAAGGTTCTAATTTAGGGAGATAATATTCTTGGATATACTTCAAAGCACCAACAATAGTTTGAGAAGAATAAGATGAAAGGATATCATAGTAGTTACCTTTTCTCTTTGTTGCTTTTTGAGTACTGAAGAATTCAAAATCTTCAACTAAGTAAGGTAGAAAATCTTTGACACAAGTCTCTAAGTCATCTGAATCAGCATTTATTAAGATATCTACATCAGATAACCCCTCTTCTTTTTCACTTTTAGTGTCTACATGATAGTGAAGAGTCTCATCTTCCATACTAGATTCATTTCTTAGAACATTTTTGAGTATGGATTTCATTGTAGAGATAATGTAGTGGCGTAATTCACCCTTTTCTCTAGAGTAGTGCTTGATTGCTTGGTGCAATGTAGCATCAAGTGCATCATCTTTCCTACTTCTCCAAATAACTGCAGCGTATCGTTCGTTTTCGTGGATTGTTTCATGAATTGCTGCTAAGAGGGCAGGGGACATTGTTGCATTTACGTTATCAAAATAACTAAGCTTAGACAAAAGCACCTAACCTCCTAAATTCTTCTAATCTACGCTCAATATCAGTCAACTTACCTGGTAGAAAGATAGACTCTACCCATTCTTTGAAGTGTGCATCATCTTCACAAAGAATAGTTAAGTTCTTTTTAGCTGACTCACGACCTTGAATAGTGGATAATAGTAAATGTACTAAGGAATACCCCAAAGTTTCCATTTTGCTAGACATCTCGGGGAACCTACCCCAAGCTAGAGAGTAATCAATACCCTCTTCGACTAGCTGATGTTCCTCAGGCTCTTCTACAAACCTATTTTCTGAATACTCTCCATAGCCATCTTTGACATCCTCACTACCACCTTTGTCAAGTTCATTTACTAAGTAAACTTCTTTTTCTAACTTCTTAAAATCACTTAGTTTACGGAATTGCCTGTGAGAGTAGTCGAATCCACCAATGTTAAACTCTTCTTGAGTTAGATCAATACCACCTGCTGCTGCTTTTTCAATCAGCTTATCAGTAAAATCAAACCTATCTACTGCACCCTCCCTAGATTGCTGAATAATCTCAGAGGTCTCTTGTTTTCCAAAATTAGCGAATAAGTTCCAAACTAAACCAATTCTGGAAAAGTCGGATATACCTAAATTATTGTAATAACTCAATTTTACCATTAGAATGCAACCTTTTCAGAGAAGATAGAAGAGAAAGTCTCTTTCTTTTTATTTACTTTTGGTTTAGGGGAAGTGCGTACCTTAGATACAGATTTTTCCTTTTTAGGCTTCTTAGGGCGAGCAGAAACAACCTTGTTTTTCTTGGTTGCTACCTTTTTAACCTTAACTGAACTTTCTTTAATAAGCTCTTCGCCCCAATCTTCTTCGATTGAATCAAAATCTGCTACTTGGAACATATCGTATGAACCATCTTTAAATAAGATGGTTGGTTCCTCTTTACCTAAGATACCATATTCTTTTGCCATACCCTCATCAAACATTCCAACTGGAACACCATCTACTGCAAGTAGGCATCCACCGTAAAATCGATATGTAGGATTTTTCTTAGCTTTATCATGTAACTTCCTTAGGTTTGGAGTACCCTTACATTTTACTAAGTTATAAGCTCCCTTTACAACCTGTTTACTTCCTTTTAGGAAAACTCGGTTATGCCATTGCTCTGGTATTACCAAATCTTCTGGAACTTCACCAGTAAAAGTAATAGTCTTAACTACCGACTTTACAGGGTCAATAGAAAATAGTCCTTCTGGAAGTTCTGAAGAATACACAACTACATTTAGAAAGACATACTTTTTAAGAGGTTTTCCCTCAGTCCCGTCTTTCTTTGTTACTGGCACAAGTTTAAACATTTTGCCACAAGATTTAAAGCTAACTGCTTTTTCATAAGTAGTATCTGCTAATACTGTCAAAGCTTACCCCTCCTCTATACCTAAGTTTCTGTAATAAGTGTAAATAAAACGATACATATCTAACTCTGTATTCCATGGTTGCTCATTATATAATAATAAGTATAATTCAAGAATACGGAGATAAGGTACTTCTAATATTTTAGCATAAAAAGGCTTATATTTCAATAGCCTTGAAGAATCATATCCTTCGGGAATGTTTTCAATAGATTTGTATAGAATACCATTCAAATATAAAGACTTAATGTCTAGAATATCCTTTAAAGAGTTTGTTATGATACCCTTAAGTTGTCGTACCCCATAGACTTTTGCTAGTTCAGAGATAGTTACCGTCCTATTCTTAACAATTATTCCTTGAGATTTAATACTTAAAGGCTTTTTACCTAACAACTGGAAGATAAAATGTTGAATTGAACCAGTAGAAACACCTACAAGTTCAGTAACATCTTTTCTCGTTCGGACAGTTTGCCCCATTTCTAAAAAGGATAGTAGAGTCAACATCTTTTCTACTTCACTTCGATAAGAATAGAAAATAAACTGGAACAAATCTTTATCAAATCTATACTTTTTAAACAAGAACCTTACGTCGTGGATATTCATAGTCTTTAGATACATAGAATTAACTAAAGAACCTAAATCATCATTAAACTTTTTAAAGTCTGCATACTTAGTGAAAGACACTAAATACTTAGAACTAGGGTTCTTTTGTTTAATCAACTCAATAATCTTTTTACGATGACGTTTAACCTTATCGTAATTTACAATGAAAAGCCACTGGTCTGCTTGCATAGGCATAACAAGAGCAAGGTCTGACATCTCTTCGACATCAGACTTCTTGTTTACATAAATAATGGTGTCTTTATTACCATTTGTAGTTTTCTTTAACGTGTTATAAACAAACATATCAGCTTTACCACTATCTTGCATGATAGTGTGTACGTTGATTTCTTTGTCTGTTAAAGCTTCTAACATAGATACCCCTTAACTTGTACGTTTACGAATTTAAGAGCCAATTCTAATTTTTCTTTATAGACTTTCTCAAATGAGTCATCTTTTAGTTCATTACGGATTTGGTAGAATGTAAGACCTTCCAAAGCAGAATCCTTATCTACCATAGCTTTTGAGTAGTCAGTACCTAGTGTCCAAAGAACCTTAGACTCAAATGACATGAATGAGTTATACTTCTCATACAATTTTTGAGCCAACTCACCATTAGGTAAGAAGTTACTTGGTTGACCTTCTACACTATGGAAAAGAGAGTTCCAACCAAAGAAGAAGATAGGTAAACAGTTTGCTACTAGGGATTCATACCCCTCTATTCCGTTTAATACTAAACCTAAACCTTTACCATAACCCCATGTACCCTCAGAAGCCTGAGAACAAGCATAGAAAACAATCATATCTTCCAAGTTAGAATCGTTGATTGGAAGAAATTCAGAAGAACCTGCAATAGGATAATCACAAACTCGTTGAGTACCATTAAGTGATAGGTAAGCACCCAAATCAGATTTAGGTAAATCATAAGCCTCTTCTACCTCTAAGTCAAGATTAACTACTGCAACTTGTTCATCTTCTTCAGAGTCAATCAAGTATTCTTTTAAGATATCAGACATAAGGATTTCACTGTCTGCGTAGAAATACTTGTTAGGGAAAGTATCTGGTTTAACAAGACTTCTAGCAAGAATAACGTCATTAGACTCCATAATTACTAGCTCAGACTCACTATATTTACCTTCTGTCTCATAGTAATCATACCCCTCTTCCGAGTAAGTTTTCCATACTGTAATTAAGTCTAAACCACTAGCGAAAGAACCTTGAAAGGACTCAGATTTGTTTAAGTAAACTGCATCTACTAGACTAAAGCGATTGAAGAATTCTTTAGTGATTTGAGGGTTCTCTTTGTAGAATGCTGAGTCACTGATGAACACATAAGTATTACCAGTAGGCTCTACTTGGTCGTCCATTAAAAGGAAACGAAGTAACATTGCTCCACCCTTAGAAGTGATAGGGATACCCATTGACTTCCCTGCAAGGGATAATTCATTCTTACCTGCACCAGTGCTATCTAACAAACCAACGTATGCCATATTGCTATCATTGTACTCTTCTAAAGTACCATCGACTAGGCTTAGTCCATTCAACCAATCGAATTCTTCATCATACTCAGATGTAAAATCTAAGCCTAGACCTGAGAAATCAATGATATTTGAATCATATTTGGAAACAACAGATTTAATAAAGTCATAAACTACTTGAGAAACACCCTCATCGGTATCTGAACGAAGTGAAGTAAGCAATTTTAGTTTTTTAACTAGCAATTCTGTAAAAGGCATACCTTCTGAGTCGGCTACTTCGATAATCTTATTAGCTAACCACAACTCATAGTTGTCACCAGTATATCCTTGAGCAGACTCAATAAGTTGAAATAACTTATCTGGAGTTAAATGTAACTCTTCAAGTGCATACTTAATTGCTTGTGTAGTTTTCTTCATTCTAACCCTCCAAATTGAAATTACCTGTTACGATTTGAGGACGCTCTAACACTAAGTTGTTTACCGCTGGATAGCGACTCAAAGTAAAACGATAACGGCAAATTAGTTTATCTAGTACCATGTGAGTTGCAGAATAGTCTTGAATGTAAGTTTTATTAGGTAAATCAGAACACAACCATTTGTATGTATAGGAATCACCTACCTCTACAACTAATAAGTCCTCATGCGCTACATAATTAGCACACTGCAAAACACCACGTTGCAAGTTTTTTAGGATAGCATCACGCTTATTAGAGTAAGAATACCCCCTAGATAGCAAGACAACACCATCTCTAAAGATAGCAAAACCCTTTTCAGATACAGATAATTTAATCATTTTATATTTCTCCTAACTATAAATACAATTTTAGCACAATTATATAAAAAAGTACAGTACAATTAGATGTACTAATACTCTCTTTTATAACACTATAATCTAAAATCAACAAAAAATATAAACTAACACATATAAAACGACTGATAAAGCAAACTCAGAAAGTTTTAAAACCTGATAGTAATAAATACAAATCCTATAAGAAACTCTACGATTTATTTTTATACTAAGTCAGTAAGTCTACCAACCAGTAACCATATAGAAAAACAACAAATTCTTGAAGTTATTTTATAAGGATTGCACCAAAAATTTAGCACAATCCTTATAAGACAATTTAATATAAATTTACATGCTTACAAAATAACTACAAATTTTGAACTACCTAAGATTTACTGTAATTAAATACCCCTAACTAGCTACTTCGTAAGACCAAATAGTTTATCAAAAGCTTCAATGAACTCTTCTGCAGTGTATCCTTGGATTGGGATGCCTTGAGCATGTAACTCATAGGTACGTTTAACTTTTGAGGTTTCTCTTGCTGGAGTTCCATCAAAACCTTTCCAAATTACTACGTTAGTTTTCTTTGTTACAGAAGAACCAATAGTAAATGTAGCCAAACCTGCATAACGTTGTTTGATGTAGTTGTAGAACTCACGTTTAGTTGAGAACCCATTACCAACCTCATCACTAGCTACAATAATAAATTCTCTTACATTTGACTCATCTTCTAAGTTAATGTAATTGATAGCTTCTAGTAACTCTTCTTGAGATTCTAGTAAGCTAGTAAATACCTTAGCTGCCATGGTAGAAACAATAGGATTTCCAAAGTCATCGTACTGGTCTCCAATTCCTAGACGAGTCTGGATAAAATCAACACCACCATCAGTCATGTCTCTGAAGAAATCTTCTAAACTAGAATACCCTTCTAGGAGTTTTTTAGCAGACATCTGAATGTAAGGTAATTGTGCATTAGCAACAAACTCCCATAATTTCATTGTTTTTACTGCCGAAATTTGAGGTAATAATTTATCTGCAAGGCTATCACTAATACCATTTAGTAACATCCCATCCTCAATGTTGTATAGTTGAAGAGGACTTACAATTCCATTTTCATCTACCCACTTCTCAATGGAAGATTCCCCAAAGTGTTTGATACCCAAGGCTTCGCAGAGTTTTCTAACTCGCATAACTAACTTACCAGTACACATAGGATTGATACACTTCAACTCTGTAAGAGCCATGTTCATATTTAAAGGAGATTCACATGACTCACAGAACTGAGGAACAACCTCAAAGAACCTTGGGTCTAAACTGCTACCTAGTTCACTAAACTCTAGGTCTTTTACCAAAACCATATTACACCTCTAATAATTATTTACTATAATTTTACCATAGATAAAATCTAAAAGCAACCTACCTTAAGAACCTAATGAAATAGCCTCAATATTTTCTTTTAGGTCAGTTCCTGGCATTTTAAACCTAGTTGCTTCGTAAGATGCTTGTTGAAGAGCTCGGTCAGTTGTAGATTTACCTTGACGTTTAGCTTCGTCAACAATAAGTTTACCATACTGTAGAGCACCATAAAGCTCTTTCTTCTTATCGTGTTCCATAGAACGGAACTGTTCAGGTGACATTCCAATCTTACCACCTAGACGCTCAGCAACGTGAATCCAAGTATGTAAGTCCATACGAACAGTTACAAGGTTGTCTAAAGTGTTTTTACCACCAAGATATAGAGGAATGATATGGTGAACTTGCAAGACTGATAAGGCAAGAGTCATACCCAAACCGCTATCCAAACCAGTTCCGCTGATTTGACAAGTGTAGTTATCTCTTGCTAGAGCTGCCTGTTTCAACTCACGTGGGATATCTTCACCCTTACGTCTGTCAATCTCAACACCCTCACCCTCGGCACCTGCTAGTTCAACAAACTCATCGTCTGTCATATTTTCGATATCAGACTCATCGAACTCAAGTAACTTCTTAACCTCTTCATAAGAAAGCTGACCATTTCCTGAAGTCACATCCCCAACTACCCCATCAGCACCTTCAATGTCTGAAAGTGAACGTTGGTCATCAAGTTCTAGTTGATTTTCTTCTTTACGAAGTTTTTGAAGAGCGTTATATGATTGCTGGAGTGTTTTACCTTCGTTAATTAGACCTTCGATAACCTCATCATAACCTGAAAGCATAACGTCTTTCAACTTCATAGCGTCACCTGGATCTAATTGGAGCAAGTACTCTAAGGTGGCTGGAGTCATTAGAGCAGTAGTTTCTAGAATTTGGTATAACCCCCAAACTTCTGACCAATCCCTCCGTTGAGTCTTATTTAGTAACAGACTCAAAGGAGTAAGCAACTCCATAGCTAAATCCATGTCGTTAAAGTCCCAAATAACTGCCGGAGCATACTCCATCTTATTAGTTAAACCTGCCCATACCCTACGGAAACCGTCAATGAGAATATACTTATCACCAAACTCTTCTTTAGTCCAAGGCTCAGTTTCACCTGACTCTAGGTAGGATTTATACCCCTCAGTAAGCATGACGTGGATAGGAGTTAAAATACCTAACTCTTTAACCGACTGAGTAAGACCTTTATAGGTTTGTTTACGGCTTTCTTTTAGAGGTAATGTAGGGGAAAGTTCCAATAAACTTACAGTGCTATGAGTTATTGTAAACGAATCAGACCTAAGATTAAGGACTGTAGAAATTCTTTCGTCCTCTGAGAAAGTAGATTTATATTCTCTTGCAATACTAGAGTCGCTATCTAGTGCAGATTTAATCTCTTCTCTAAGGTTAGGAGTACCTTCTTCTGAGTCATCCTCATCAAGTAAGTACTCTTCTTCTAGCAACTCTTCACCATCTTGCAAGTCTTCGTCATCATCTAAATACTCATCTTCCAAGATATCCTCGTCTTCATCGTCATCAACCCACTCATAATCTTCCAATTCGAGTTCTTCCAAGTTAGTTTCTTCTATTTCTGACATAACCTAAAACCTTTCTAAACAGAAAACAACCTAATCTAAACAGAAAAGGTTGCTAACATAATTTTAAACTATACAAATAATGCAGAAATAAATTTTATTCTTCTCTTATTTATTTAACTTCTACCCAATAATTCTTCTACAACATAATCCTCTGAAAGCAACTTACCATCTGGGAAACAAGGAACTACCCCAGCTTCACCTCCGTATTTAAAGCTTAAAGGACTACCGAGATAAGCCTTTAAGATGAGGATGTTTTTAGGGTTGTATAAAGGGATATTCTTTACTCTATTCCCTTGAACCGTAAGGACACCTTCATCAGAGTCTAAATCTTCAACTACTACTGCTACTGGATTTAATTTGAACTTGCCTCGTTTCCAAGTAACTTCCTTGATATACCCAGTGTAGATATCCTGTGACCAAGAATCTACTTTCAAGGCTAAGTTGTAATCATGGTACTTACCTTCACCCTCTAGGTAGGAGCGAACATCGCCATCTGATACCTCAAATACTACCCCATCACAGAAGTAACCAAAGTCTTCATAGTTTGATTCTAGAGCAGATACAACTTCTTTCATATTATCTAAGAGGTCATCTTTGCTAATATCCTCTAAAGAAATATATTCTGTTGTTTCAAACCCCCACTCAGAAAGTTGAGAGAATACTTCTTCCTTACTTGAGAAGTCGTAATCATCAATATATACCCCATAAGTTAGAAAGTCTAATAACTCAACCTCTTCTTTAGTGGCACTAGGCTTAATTAAAGAAGATACCGCTGAGAAAGCTGATTTAAGACCTGGAGTAAACTCTCTTGCTTTATCAAGGTTACTTAGCTTCAAGGCTAATTCACCCCGAATTTCTACCAAACCATACTCAGATAAGGCTTCATTGTAGTCACCTAGAATGACTTTAACATGCTCTGTGATATCTCTACCATTAGTTGAGCGACCACGAGTTGTTGCTTCTACTAGAACACCATCATTATAAACAACCCTAATACCATGACCGTTAATTTTGTAACTTGCTAGGTAATTAGCGTTTTCTGGCATACGTTGAATGAATTGAGGAATTGCATCATCAGACCAAGATTTAACAGTTAGAATAGAAACCATAGGATTTTCTTCCAACAACTTGTTGTATGAGCCAACTACTTCGTCATCTTCTGACCATAACTCTTGTAGTACTGGACTATCAGAACGAACTTTTGTAAGCAATTGAACTAATTTATCATAGATAGCATCTTCTACTAAAGGCTCTCCATCACCATTCATTGCTTCATTACAATCCTGAATATAACGCTCAAGAGCATCAATTTTATCTTCTTGTAAGGAAGATACCCCATATAGGTCTACTTGCGAAAGTAGATTACCAATTTCTACTACCGTGTTCACTTCTTTACCTCTTTTCAGTAATTTACAATTCTTTTTGTAATTTAATTAACTCTTCGATAACCTTTAGTGCAGAGTCTAGGTCTTTAGGATAAGCACCTCTAAAGTTATTAATACCATTTCCAGTAGCTGTATGAATATATGCTACCCCTGACGATAGGATTAGTACCTCTGAGGAATAACCATAACCAAAATCTCGGTTAATACTAAGACCGACAACTTTTTGACCTTGGAATGGGTCGTCTGGATTAAAGTTGCTAGGAACTACTTCCTGCACTCTACCTACAAGATAACCACGCAAGTAGAAGTAATTTGCTATATGGTCTAAATTTCCCGTACCAAACTTAAGTTTTGACATCATTTAGCCTCCTTAAACTCCTTTTCCAAATCTCTACCACACTTATCGCAGTAGAGGTCATCCCACTGATTAAAGTAATTAGGGAAATTACATTCTGGACAAGTAACTTTAACTTCTCTCACAACACTACCCCCTAGCTACCATGCTGTGTCTTCCTTGAGAAGTATCAGACACAATAGCTACATCTGTACCATGTAGTTCCAAAGAGAACCTATTTACTTTTACATTGTAGAAAGAGAAAGCATCGATAACAGATTGTACTTTTTCTTTAATTGCCTTGCTGCGACTAGCAGACAAAGGTTTAACCTTACAATTTTTAGCTGAACACTCAAAAGAGTCGCCAATTAGGGAAATTTTTAGGTAAGTAACTGCATCATTTCTACCTTGAACAGTTAAGATACCGTTTGCATAGTCAATGTAAAGATTATCTAATGTAATCTTATAAGGAACTACCCCTGACATACCCTTTAAAGCAAGTAGGTCGACAACTTCTTTAAGAAGTGCTTTTCCTCGAACATGAATTTCTTTTTCTAAATTGAATTCTGTAGCCATTTTAAACAACTTTCTAATTTATTTTGTCTTACATGAAGTCACTGTAAACCAATAATTTGTGGCAACGAGGACACCAAAAGTAAGGTACTATAATGTTACCATCTTCATCGTTGAAAGTCCATTGGTTTGCATTCAAGTGACAGATACCTGGATAATTTTTACAACAATGTCTAGTTGTAGGTTTTTGGTCTTCGAAGTACTGAAATTCGGATACTTGACCGTTTAAAGCCTTCTTTAGTTCCTCTACTACAAGACTTCTAGTAAGGCGAATTTTATTACCATTTGCGTCTAACATAATATCTCCTTAAAGAAAGAACCTTTCAACAGAATTCAACCCATCTGATAAGTGATAAGGATTTCCTTGAGGGTCAAAAACAACAAACATTGTCATAGTCATGTAGTTTACCCTAAACATGAAGCCCTGGCAACCATAAAGTTCTTGGTACTGAATCAACTCTTGTACTTTATTTCTGAGAATATTATACTGTTTTTCAGAAATTGGTATAGGTTGATATTGTTTTCTTCTATACTGAGAACTAAGGAACATTGCTGGTTGGTTAAAGTTAAAGTCTATATAAGAACCCTCTGGATACTTTTCTAAGTCATGACTTGTCACTCTTACCCACAGTTTATTGTCTTTAAACACAAATGTACCAAAATGATGAGTATCCCTACTATAATACTTCCTACCATTTAAACTTAACTCAGGTTTTTGAAAGAGTATGTCTGGAACATACCCCGTTATGTTTTTGTGGTTGATGTAAAAATTACGGTCACAGACCTTTCTCATGGCTTTAACCATTTCCTTTGCACAAGAACGAGATTCTTGTCTTATATGAGTAAGCATAAAGTTACCTTTTCCATACAATCAAAGTACCTATATTGCAATGTTCAATGCATAAAAGCTTGCATACTAAAGTGATAGATTTAGAGGACTTAATAGCCACTAACTTCCCTAAATTACTTGCAACTTGGTATTTAATGTAGTCTTTCTTTATTTCTTTTGTGCCTGCATCAACTACTACCAAAGGCATTTCATTATAAGGACTAGGGAACTTCTTAACATCCCCTAGACTTTCTACTACCGTGTAACCTACATCTGACCATCTTACCTTAGGTAAGAGGGATAAATCTTCTTTTCTAACTTCGCTCTTGAAGAAATACCCTATAAGCATTCCCAAGGAATCGAGCCTATCTTGGTAACCTTTACCTTCATCGGATACCCCTAGATATCGTAGGACAGCCTCAATTCGACCTTTATCATCTAATCCTTTACCAACTTGGGGTTCGATAGACCATAACCATGATTTCCATGATTTGTTATTAGCCCTTACAAAAGTATCACATCCAATATAACCGTCGTAAACTAACTCATCAATTACAGTGTTTAGAGAGTAAAGCATACGAGTTACAGTAGGGTCAACACCTGCATGTACGTCCTCTACAACAATAGTTTGGAAATGATACCCCTTATACTTTTCTTTAAGGTAATCATATAACTGTCTACGATATATGAGTTCCCTAAACTTCACATCTTTACCTAGTTCTGTAAGAGTAAAGTTATGAGATTCATATACGCCATCGTGAATTACAGTAATACCTGTCGAGTTTTTACTCAAGTCAAGACCTAGATGATAACCAGTTTTTGGTATTAGGTCGTGATAAGTAATAGACTCATAAATTCGAATACCATCATCTTCTACTGGTTTAACGTCTTTGTAAAGAGTGTCACCATTAACAACATCTGCAAATTCATCTTCTTCCACCAAACCTGATAAGAATGAATCTAAATTTAAATCAATCATACCTAACTAAAACCTTACTTAAATTTGATTTCTACATCTCGAATATAGTGTTTTGGTCCACCTGAACTGTGAGCAACAGTGTAGCTTAATTTAGACTTGCCTTTTAAGATACGTTCAATATAGTAGAAATCATCTTCACCCTCAGATATAGAATAATTGTTCCAATCTGAGAAAACCCCTTTTACTAAATCTAAGATATTACTAGTAGTTTCTTTTGAATAACTATATTCATTAGATACCCAGTACTCAAATTGTTCAAGTAATTCTACCTGACTTCCGCAGTCAATCTCTTGTTGAATATCAACAAGACTAGAGATGTTACCTTCTTCAATATCTTCCTTTAAGGACTTGTATTCGTTAGGGAAAAATCCTTTTATAAAATCTTTAAGGATTTTCTTGTGAGAAACACCATCTGAAACTACTTTACCTGTACTTAGAGAAATTTTTGCTAGTACATCGCTAAGAGGTCCATTCTGATGAACCCAAACATACCCACCTTCAAAGCGATATGAATACCCTTTACCAAGAGGGAGATTAGAGTTTTGAACATAAACCCTAAGACTAGCAATAATGTTACGAACATCATCCTCTTCTAAAGCAATTAAACCAAGAGAAGATAACCAAGTTAGCTTGCTACTAGCATAATTACCATAGAAAATAGTTACATTTGAGTCTGGCTCACAGTAATCGTAGATAATAACATCACCAGTATCTGGATTAACATAAAAGGACTCAACGTCTTTTACTTTAACACCCTTTTCTAGAATTACCTTATCTAGAACTTTTAGTAGATGACTTACGTGCCTAACAATAGCACGTGTACTACTAACATCAAGTTGGAGAGAACCGAAGAACTCTTTTATCCATTGTTCTTTTCGTTGTAATCTGTCTTGACGCTCAGATTGTTCAAACATTTCGTCTACCTTATTCCACATTATTTACACTCCTTAGATTTAGTAAATACTTGTTACAATTTCCTCAAACTTAAAGAAATCTCTTTTTCCATGAACTGTTATATAGTCTTTTTGATGGTAAATACGATAAGCAGTTGCATCATCAAAGAAACCCAATCCAACGAATGGAACACTGAAGTCTAAGGTACTAGACCAAAATCCCTTAGATAATTTTGTTGCTTCTTTTACAAGTTTAGCACTATCCAAATCAATATAACTTACTTGTCCTTCAGCAGTCATAGCTGACTTACCATTCAAATCCCTTGGTAATTCAATAGAAATTGATGGTACGTGCCTAATGCTTGTGAAACTTACATTTATTACACAATAGTTACCCCTAAAATTTAACTCATACCTAGCAGTCCTAAACAAACCTTTAGGCATGTGAGGGAAAGATGAAAGCACTGAGGTTTCAATGAGGTTTGAGATAGTTTTTAAGGACTTGCGTTGCTCTTCTGTTAATTTACTATACTTCGTAATTTCCATTATATACCCCTTACTTTTGCATGTAACGAGCTCCGTCGCTCGCTACAATTCTAAGACCACCCAATGTAGGATTGAAACCAATCTGTGCTGCATATAAACCAACACCCTTATAAGTATTTTTAGTCAACATATAGAACCTTGACATAATGTAAGACACATTATCATAATATATGTTAGGCTTATCTGCTGGATAGATAACATTGTTAATAGCATCAATACGAGGAAAGTCACCTGAAACTACCAAATCTACAACTAATTTCTCGTTGAAGTGAATTTGTAGGTTGCCTGGATGATTGTAAGTGTAGGTTGCAATCTCGTAGTCACGCTCATCTAGATGAGGAAATACATCTTTAAGCATAAGTCTGCTTTGTTTAACAATATCCTTGATAAGTTCTTTCTTATATTTAGGAAGATTAGTTACTTTAATAGGTGTTTGACTAGTCATACTACCTACCTCCTTCTGATTTTAAGATATATGTTTTACCCCTATAAGTCTTTACTTTTAGATACCCATAAGGTATAGAGAACTCGAATGTCAGAACCTTATCGTTAGATGCCTTTACAATATCATGAACTGCTGACTGTAAAAGCCTGTTTATACGTTCTGTAAGAAGTGTTGAGTTAAATCTAACTTCTCTTCCTTGCAAGATAGGTAGGTTAGTTTCCATAATACGTGCACCAGAAGTACCTACTGCCAACCTTATTAACCTGTCGTTCGATAAATAGATAGAAAGTGCACCTTGCTCTACAAAATACTGAGCATTTAGAAACTCCAATTCACTTAGAAAAGGAACCTCACTTTTTAGTAATCTGTACAAGTTAGTGCTAATTGAATTTAAATATTTAAGCCTGTATTTTGGTAAGTTTAATAAATTACCACTAGGACTAGTTGTAGTACTCATTCAGAAACCTACTTTCTTATAACTTAAAAGGCAGAATCTCTGCCTAAATAGTAAAAAACTATACAAATTAAAACTTTTTTGAATACTTTTAGCAAAGTAACTTAAAGACTTAGTTTGCGATAGGATAAATGTATTGGCTTCCATAAGAACCTAACACAGACAACTGACCTTTGTCTGCAGTATAGTGAAAACCAATCGAACGCTCAATTTCCCTACCACTAACACGATTAAAAGGAACTTTTAACAAGACATGAGATACACTAGTTGCTAATTTAGATACCTCATTATCATCAAGTATTTCTGATACTACTACCTTACGACTCCTAGGAAAAGCAAGCTGAACCCTACCCTTAACATTGTATTCCAAACCAACTTCCATTTCTGGTAAGCTAATATCGTTTGGATAAAAAGTTATACTAGCATGCTCAGAACTATATACTAACTTAGTAAACCTTCTAGGGTCATCTTCGCTGATTTCAAGTCTGTCATTTGCCCAATCTAATAAAAACTGTACGGCATCATTTTTGTATTTAGGTAGTTTCTTGCTCATAATCAATATCCTCGCTTATTAGTTTTAGTAAGTTTAGATTGTAAAAAGGTAAAGGTTTTCCTAAAAGTAACCCCTTACGCAAGTCACGTTCATAATCTGCAGTTGTGTACATATTCTTGAACTTCTCTAGTTGTTGCTCTCTAGTGAGTTCTACCTTTTCAAGATCTACCTCTAACTCATCTAAAGGTATATTGTACTTTTCTGCAATTTCTTGAATTGCTTGTTCTTCAGATAGAGTGCGCTTATGGAAAATTTTTTCTATACCCCTGTAGAAGTCTAGGAAGTTACCTACTACTCCACAACCAAAGCAGTGATATCTATCCCCCCCATCTTTACCCTTAATAACACCGAAAGATGGGTCATTATCGTCATGGAAAGGGCAAACAACCGTATTGCTACGTTCAAAGTCGTAGCGTGAGAACTTTAGTGCTTGAGGGGATACTAAATTTTTGTAGTGTGTTTGAATGGAGAGAACTTTCTCTCCTTCTCTTTTATAGTTTAAAAATCGTTTTTTGTCCAATTTTATACCTACTTAAACTTCTTTACAGTGTCAATAATTATACTGTAACGCTCACTTAACTGCGCCCATACAATATAAGGAACTAGGTCAAATGCAATGCAATCTTTAGCAGTCAACTCTGAAAGCCTACTCCATAAAAAGTCATACAAATCCTGAGAGTAAACATGAATAAAGTGCTTTTTACGGATATTAGCCTGCTTGTACTCTTCTTCCGTTTTAGCAGAGTAAATAAAGTCATTTAGTTCTTTGTAAATCGTGTTCTTAGAGTCAATAAGGGAAACTAGTTCATCATATAACATTAAAATATACCACCTAATAATCTTTTATACTATTTTACCAAAAAATCCCCTAAAAAACAAGGGGATTATATAAGTTATTGTTTAGTTGGTAAATACCAATAGGATAGGATTGTGGTACTGCTACCTTATACCTGAATACCTCTGAATCAGTTATGTGGATAACGATTTTATAACTACTAGGTACACCCTCGGTTGCAGATTTTTCAGCATCTACACAAGAATCAACTAAAGCATACCCTAAGCCTCCAAGTTCGTTAAGTCTTTCGGAATGTTGGTAGAAATCTTTTAGAGAGTTGTAACTACTAAGAAAGCTGTTCTCCCCACCAAAGATAAATTTAAGTCTACCGTTAGCGAATACATTAAGTTCAACAAACCTAAATCCTTCTGATAAAGCGTCCTCTATATGAGACTTGTGAAGTTTCTCATCTAAGTATCCTTCTAGGAATACTTCAAATTGTCTATATTTACTCATTTACTAACCCCTTATCTAACAAAAACTACCCCAGCGAGGAGGTAGTTTAATAAATTAACGGACTTTTTGAATGTCAATCATAAGACCATTTCCACTAGGAGCAAGTTCAAAACATTTATGAGCTGCTGCAAAGCGCTCTTTTACGAGAACATTCTCTGCTGGAAGTATCTTACCATCAATTACGAAAGCGTAACCTGCATCTCGCAAGAACATAGCTGCCGTAGCAAGGTCTACGTTAAATGCTTTGTAAACTTTACCATTGATAGTAATGTTAGGGCTGTCATTTAAGTTGTAGATTGCAATTCGTGCTTCTTTAACACCTGAGCGTAGGAAGTTAACGAAACCTTCTTGAGATTTTTTACGGAACTCAAGTGCTGCTTGTTTTGCCTTAGCATCGTACAATTCTGGACTTACACGAGTCAAGATAGTAAGAATAGTTTCCATAGGAGTTGTAATCAATACACCATTCTTAACTTCGTACACGCTAACAAGTTTTGAGTTCTTGAATGACTCAGTTTCTTTTGCAAAAGATGGATTTTTAGCTGAGATAAATGCCCAGTTACATCCATTCATTAAGTTTTCTGCATAGTGTACAACTGAGTGTTGTACGTCCAAAGGTTCCTTCTCCATACGAGCCAAGAAACGCTCCAATAAAATTTGTTGTTTTTGTTCTTCAGTCATTGCTGTCATATTCAGTTTCCTCTCAAATATAAAATAAATAACACTAATAAAAACACGTCTGGATAAATCCAATTAAATTTTATTTATCCAACCCTGTATAATTTGGAATAGCCAATCTAAACCTGAATACATAACTCCTGCCACCAAGACATACCCTATAACTAGGGCGAGTATAACTCTCCTTGCAATAATTGATGCACTTACTTTTCTAGACTCAGTTTCGTCTAATGCTAATACTGTAATACTTCCGAAAGTTAAGATAGATACTAAGCTAACCTCGAAGAAAATATTACTTCTATCAAATAGGTAAGCTACCATTAAGAATATCGCCCATACAAAGAATAGGATACCTACAAAGGCTACTAAAGTCCTAAGGAAAGTAATTAGATTAAACCCATCTACTGCTGTAACATCTTCTTTAATTGATGCTAAGTGTTGACGTTGTTTAACTGTCAAACCTGAGTCACTTGATGGTAAATCTAACTTATTCTGACTTTCATATAAGTATTTGCGTTTAGACATACCTACAAGTTCCCACTCCTTAGGCAATTTGTCACTACCTAAGTCAGCGTCTACCTTATCTCCTGAGCTGGATGAGCCATCAACTGACAATCCCCCAAACTCACTTAAAATAGGGTCAATCATAGCGAAGTCATTTTTGTAACTATTTGCATATGCCCAACCTGCTGGTCTTACCGCTGACATAGTCCATACTAAAGTGGCTAACTTTGCATCTTTTAAAGATTTAAACTTCTCAAAAGAGTCAATAGGCTCAGTGTAACCATAATCTTTAAGATTAATAGGATAACTAACTCCCGTTGTGGTAACTACTGCAGTACCACCTTCATCTTTTACTGGGTATGATGCAAAAATATCGTGGCTCTTAAACTCTTCTAAAGCTGCCTTAGCTTGAGCTTTTGCAGAAACCTTAGGGTCAGAAGTACCTTTACCCCCTTCAAACTGCTCTACAAAGGCTAACATCTTACCTAGACGACCACCTGAACTACGGTCTTGCATTTGTAGAAAACCATATGCTGGGGGACTATCATACTCTGGTGCCTTTAGTCTAGCTTCCCAACCAGACTCCCCACCTTCAAGCATAAATGGGTCAAAACCTGACTCGGAATTAGCTCGGGCAGTCATTGCTGCTGCAACTTCTTTTGATACCCCCTCTTCTCTGAGAGATAGGAAGAAAGCTTTAGCATTTTCCTTTTTGTCTGCTGGTACTTGGTCCCATGAACTATATCCTGCATGAGCAGTAATACTAGGTACAAATACTGCAAGTACCATTAGAAAGGAAATTATGTATTTCTTATAATTTTTTAGTAAACCCATAAGTTAACACCCCTAATCTCGACCAAAGTACCAGTACCTGCCCTACGAAAAACTTCATCCTTCCAAGAGTCAGTAGGCAACGCACCTACTATCATACCATCTTTATTTACCAATAACAAGTCAGAGTCACTAGCTTTATAGAGCCTGTATTGGTTAATGTAACGAGAATCTTCTAACTCAAAAGTAACATCTTCTACAGGCTTATAGGCAGATAAATCACTAACAAACTGCTTGTTAATAGGGAATTCCTCTAACTTATAGGACTTAGTTTTATCTTCTTTAGGTAATTCTTTGTACGCTATATTTTGAGCAAAGTTATCTGAGAATACCCCCACTAGTTCGGTTGAGCCATCTTTTACTAGCTTAAACCCCTTATATGTGTCAGCTGAGCTATCTACAAAATCTTTACTGAAGTATCCTACAATACTACCATTAGGATTCATTAAGTACCTTACATCCCCATTATTTACAGAAACTACTACAAAACGAGAGGTAGCACTATAAACACTCAAGCCATCTAAACTAGGTTCAGATAAACTGTAGAATCTATGAAAAGCCTTTATAGATTTTTTATAATCATCTGCTCTAGCCTCATAAGACTTTAGTGTATCACTTTTTGCTAACAAGTCTAAAGTTTCATAGCTTTTACTTTTAGTTTCTTTAACTACCTGTTCTGTTTTTGGAGTTTTATTGTTTGTATTGAACTTACTATTTACTAAATTAGAAGATAAAAGCCAAGCTCCAATACCCACTACTACCACAACTCCACCTACTACACTATATAATACTTTTCTACCTTCCATAATTACAACACTCCTAATTTAACCAATGCTATATAGGATATACCTAGACTAACTATCAATACGATAACTGACAAAATAATTGTTATACAACCACTAAGTAATTTTCCCATTCTGGTCAGAATCCTTCCTATCTAATAATAAAATCTACAAGAAATTAAAAAAAGGTAATAGGGGTTTTAACCTATTACCGTTTAGTATTATATTTTGCTAGTTTAGTGATATGAATTGACAGTATCCCAAATCCACATAGATGTCGAACTCAGGTATAGCATCGTAGAAACGTGTTGGCATAGGCATAATAGTCATTTTGTTGTTTTGCAAGTCTTCTGTACTTGCCCATAATGCAAAGATGACGTCGGATGATTTGATAATCTCATACGAACCACCACCCGCTGTACGCATATCCCTAGACTCACCTTCTTTTTTACGTTGCAACTCGTCTACCACGTCTTGCTTATATTGAGCTGGGGAAACAACTGCGATGTTGTTTTTCTTACAGTAATCAAGCAAACGAGGGTAAGCTGCTGCAATACGTTCACGTTCACTCATAGACTTCTCAGAGTCAATCAACTGCAAGTAGTCAATAATTAACATTTTAGAGTTATTTTCCTTAATTGATGCGTCTATCTCATCTAGAAAAGTTTCTACCTTAAATGGACGGTCAATAAAGTGAGTGCTTCCATAAGAAGTGTTAGTTGCAAGGTCTAATTTAGACGTTGCTTCCAACTTTTTGTAAGGACTTCCTTCTGGGAAACGGTCATGTAGGATAGCACCTTGTGTTACACCTACTTTTACTTCTGTGGCTGATACCCCAGTGTTGTAGGTATGGTCAAAATGGATAGCACGCATCTGTGCAGTCCATGCCTCATAACCACCCTCAAATGCCCAAACTGAGACGTTAATACCATAGTTAACCATAGCTGTATGAGCCAATCTTGCACAAAACTTAGATTTACCTGACTTAGATGGAGCCATTACAGTATAAAGGTTACCAGTGTAGATACCCCCATAGTGTTTGTTTAGCTCCTCTAATCCACCAAAGTCCGAGATTTTAATAGATTGAGCCTCTTGTTTAGGGTTCAAGATAACTTCTGTCATGTTAATGAACCCAACACCGTTATTCCGGTCTACAACACCTTCGATACGTGCAAGACCATTTTTTACATAATCACGGCTTGCTTCAAAACCTTGTAGGAACTTCCTACCAATCTTCAAACCGTCTCCAAGGATTTGCAAACTATTTGAGTAAATCTTTTTAGTTTCAATAGCCTTATATTCGATTAAATACTTCTCAAATATAAGTTGAAACTCATCTGGGGATACTTTTTCTTCTTTTGATAGTACAGAATAGTACTTCATTACCCCACCTATGTACCCCAAGATAGGCGAGTCGTCGACTTCTCCATAAGCGTTAATATCAATCTTTTTTAAGTTTGATGCTTCTTCAATAATAGATTGATGACGCATTAAGGACAATTTTACGAATTCTTCGTCAATGGTGATATTTCTATCCTTAAACTTGTATAGTAGGGAGTAGATAATGTAGTTCTCGTCCCTAAACAAGTCTATTCGAGCATGACCGAACAAAAACTGACGGTTCTTAATAGCTGTTTCACTACTACCTAAGGCTCCTGCCAAAAGAATATCACCGAAACCCTTAAGACGTTGTTCTGGGGTTAAAACTTCTTCTGACAAACAATACCTCCTAAACTAAAGCATAAATACTATGCTCTTCCAAAAAACCCTCTAACTGCGATTCAAGTTCACTACCTTTTGGAGCGAAGTTACGATACCCCTCTACCAATAAGACTCTCCTTAAATCGCTATTTTCACTATTCCTTACAGGAATTGAGAAGTACAACTTAACTAAATCTAGTAAGTTTTCTGCACCCTTTCCTTCCAAGTAATGAGTATCTAAGCTACCCTTACCTAGATAGTAGGTAAACAAGTTACCATCTTTGTCAATATGTAATGTCAAGAACGAAGTTCCATGCTCTACTAAAGTAGAACCACTACGCTCTAGTACAGACTCTTCATCTTCTCCTTGAGTGATGATAAAGTTCTCTTCCAACCTAAAGCAATCAGCAATACGATTTGCAAGAGATGGAGTTCCAGTGAAAGTAATAACCCCTTGTCTCAGGAAAGGTGCATGTACGGTATTATCAACACCACCATCTTGGTTTAGCAGTTGAATAATCATATCGTCTTTAAAAATCTCTGCCATGTAATTTCCTCCAAATAACTAGGTAGGCTAAAACTAAAGAATCAGCCTACCAACTATAAATAGTTTAGCATAAATGCTTCGAATTTAATAGACTACTTAGAATAGAATCTACCGACAGTGAACTCACTTCCATCAAATCCAGTTTCAGATAACTTAACTTTCTTAAGTTTACCGAGGTAAGACTCAAGGTCTGGGAAGTAATCATGAGCTTTTTCAAGGTTGCAAGTACCCCATTGCGAGATATCCATATTCTTTGGTCCTACGAAAGCACGAGTGCGACCTAGACGAGATTTAACAGTTAACTCTTTCCAATCCACAATACCAATAGCTAGTTTGCCATTCTCGTCGGCAACATACAAGTACTGGTCAAGGTCTTCTTCGTTAAAGACTTCCAAAAGAGTCTCATTTACATCTTCTGGGACACCATTCTGAATTAAACGTTTACGGTTCTTTTTACCAATAAACTCAGAAGTGTCCAATACAGACATACGTCCATCACGGTAAAGCAAACGTTTACGGCTACCATCTAGCAATGTAAAGTACATAATGCGATAGTTATCTACTAATCCATGTACGTTGAAGTAAGACAACAAGTCAGTTTCACCATAAGGCAAGTCATTTCCATAAACACGGAGCAAGTTACCAACATAATCAAAACCAATCAAAGTTGAGTTAGCTTGCGCTTTAATGATTGTTATAATCTCTGGCGAGTTAGGGTCATACCCCTCTACAGTACGAGATTTCACAATTCGACCATTTTTGTAAACGATGAAACCTGCAAAGCCAGTATCTTCTTCTACTACTTCTTCACGTTTAGTAAAGACATAGTCTTTGAATGTGATTTCTGTTAGACGTGGGTAGTCTTTACCATAAGTATTAGCAATACGAGTAAGCTCATTGTAGATATAAGTATCCAAATCATTAAGATTGTTTTGGTACTCTTCTACAGTTGCTACCAAGTTGTCATACCTACGAGCCTCTTTACCACCGTCCCTGAACGAGATAGCACGTCGGTTAGAAATCCAAGATATAGTATCACTAGGAATATCTGGGAACAACTCTACCAAAAACTCAGCTGCTGAACCTGCTTCACCTTTTGTAAGCAATTCAAGGTATTTATCACGGTTAGGAGCATCATTAACAAGTTTCAAGAAGTATTCTAACGTTGTCATTTCGTTCTTGAACGAGTCAATCAAAGTAGTAAACTTCTTAGTTAGTACACGTCTACGGAAACGGTGCCACTCTTCGATTACACCATATACCCCTTTAATCATGATACCCTTACCATCGGTAAATACAAGACTAGACATGAACTTGTTTTGAAGAATACCTTTACGGAATAGCGTACTTAGGACATCTGAAACGTCTGCCGCTTTACGGCAACGGATACGGATACCAAAAGTATCGTGACCTGTTTCCAAGATTACATGGTCTTCTGAAGTTACCCACGGGAATTTACCATAATTAGGATTAGGTTTTCCTGATTTTGTTTGCTTTTCTTTGTTAGAGCGAACTAACTCCTTAATACGAGTTACAATACCAATATCAGTTTTGTCGTAAGGCAACTCTTTAACCACGATATCTCGTTTTTCAATTACGATTTTAGCACGTGATTTGATACTTGCACGTCCAGTTGCCATAAGTTTAGCCATTTCAACGTTGTTAGCTACTACAACACCACCATTTGGGAAGTCTGGGTAGATAATTTGGTTGTTGAACTTAAGACCATCTTTGATATATTCACGTGTTAGGTTAACAACATCAAGGAAGTTAAATGATGGAACACGGTTTGCGATACCAACACCCATACCCTGAACATTGGCTGTAAGTGCCATAGGGAACTTAGCTGGAAGTGCAACTGGTTCTTGACCTTCATCAGTTTCGGTATCTTTCCACTCAATACCTTCCATATCGTCCAAGAATAAGTCCAATGCAAGTTTAGACAACCACATAGACGTGTAACGCATGGCTGCATGACCATTATTTTTAGTAGAATCACCAGTGTTACCATCAGCGTCATAGATATGAGGTTTAACTGAACCATTAGATGCTGTCATACGAACCAAAGCATCGTAGATTGAACCATCACCGTGAGGGTGGATAGCCATAACATAACCGACACCTTTTGTTGATTTTGTAGGTTTAGTAACTTTATTGTCGTAGAAAGCGAAGATACCCCTACGTTGAACGGGTTTTAAACCATCGTGAATACTTGAGAACGAACGATTAACTGCCAACTCTTCTGCATATTCTTTGAACCCTTCGGCACAAAGACGAATCGCCTCGGAATCTCCGTTATAAATTAAGTCTGACATATTTCCTCCAAATAATAATTCTAATACTATTTTACCACTAGACCAACTAATAAGCAAACTATTTTAATAGAAATTATACAGGGTTTCTAAGCAAAATTTAGCTAAATGTAAGCCTAAAATTTTGCTAAGTGTTTTACCATAAATTCAGTAATTAAGTTTTAACCTAATTTTCTGAACTAACCCCCAATTTTGCCTTATTAGAGCCTTGGAAAAGCTACCCCTATAAAAGAGGGAACAGTAGTTGAAATGTAAGAAACAAGAATAATACAAAACTTACTAACTTAAAGTACCCTAACCGAGTAGGACGATTTAAAGTTAGCTTTTTGAAACCTACTAAGCGAACTTCTCTAGTGAACTCTACTAAAAAGTAAACTAAAGATACTGCCCATGAAAATAGAACGTTACCATACATACCCAAATTGTAGCCATGTGTAAGGATACCATTTACAGTATCAAAGTGGGTTCCAGTACTTCTGAAAACGACCACAACATCTTTTATTGTATAGTATGTGCTTTCTTGTAAGACTTTCATGTCTTTTAAGGAGTAGATTTCAGGTACTATATAGTTAGAAGAAAGACCCTCAAATAATTTTGTATTGTTGTATAAAGCATGATTGCCCACTCCTACTACAATAAGTGACAGAGTGAGCATCAAAAATACAAGAATAGCTAGAATTAAAGGAGCCTTAGAAATAAACTTAGTAGTAAATCTCTTCATAGTCTACCTCTTCTTCCTGGTTTTCATCCATAACTGAGTATAGTTCAGATAGAACTTCCATAGCTTCATCATGGTCATCATAATCAACCAAAAGCTCTTCAAGAATCATTTGTTTACGAATTGAAGAGTCTGAACCTGACATTACACGAATAGCATTACGAAATTCTGTGTCTGAAGTATCTACCTTAACTTGCAACAGACGTCGAGTTGCTGGGTTTAGAGAAGTCTCCCATAGGTCTTTAGCATCAACTTCACCAAGACCTTTGTATCGTTTAAAGGCTCCGACCACTTCACCATTGGCTTTAGCTTGTTGGAACTCTTCTTCGCTATAATAATACTTACCTGTAGCCTCTACCTTATATTTAGGAGGTATAGAAATGTAAATGATACCTGCTTCAAGCAATGGAGCAGTAAATCTATTCAACAATGAGATTAACAAAGTACGAATATGTGCACCGTCCACGTCAGCATCGGTCATAATGATAATCTTACCTACCCTAGATTTATCAATATCGAAGATAGAGAAACCTTCTGCTTCTACTGTAAGACCTGCACCGATAACGTTAAGGATAGCTGTAACTTCTTTATTGTTTAGTGCCTTCTCTAAAGTACTCTTCTCAGTATTCAAAGACTTACCTTTAAGTGGAAGTACTGCTTGAGTACGTCCGTCACGAGCGCTGATTACGTTCTGTCCTGCAGAGTCACCCTCTACTAAAATAAGCTCTACTTCATTATACTTCTTATCTAGTAATGCACTACAAGAAGTTAGTTTAGCTGGCATTACAGGTTTATTGATTGCTTTACTGATTTCCCTAATTTTAGATTCAGCCATCTTAGATGCTTCACGGAGTTGAGCAGACACAATAGCTTCTTCAAGAATACGTTTTACCCAAGATTCAGAACGTCCCCAAGCACCTTTTAAGATGTTTAAGCAAGCATACCCAATGGCTGTTCCAATGTACTCGTTGTCGATTGAGTCTTTAGTTTGACCACGATAAGACTTCTCATTTGCTAGAGTAGTAATGATAATAGAATATTTACCATCTACATCACTAGGAACAATCTTTACACCTTGTTCTTTTGCTCTTTCAATGAAGAACTTAGAGATAGTACCATAAGAGAAATCTTCATGAACACCACCACGAACGGCAACTTGGTTGTTATAGAAACGCTCTCCTGCACCTTTTCCACCCATTGCTACATGTGCTTCACAGACAAGTACCCCTGTTACGTTGCCATCGTTGTCTTTTTCTTCTTCATGATGTAAGAAAGTACCTTCTGCAACAAAAGAACCTAGCTTTTGCTCAAGGTGAGATTTAATATCTGACGCTTTATAGACAATTTCTTTGTCTCCGTCAAACAAATGAACATCCACACCTGATACGTATGAGATACCTTCACAGTTTTGTTTAATCCATGCAAACGTAATGTTTGTATCTGAAAAGACTTTTGAGTCTGGTTTCCAGTGAATGTAAGTACCGTTAGGTTCTGACTGCTCACGAACTTTCATTTCGTCCCAAGCTGGATATCCACCTTCGAAGTACATTTCATACTCTTTACCGTCACGATAAGAGATTACACGGAAGAATTCAGAAGTGAACTGCGAACAAGCTGCTCCTACCCCATTCAGACCAACAGATGCTAGGTAAGAATAGTTCTTGAATGAGAAGTTTTCCCAGTCAGTAAACCCAATAAGGCGAGTTTTAGGATTTTCGAGCTTACCACCTGAATATAGACGGTTATAAACCAAGTCCCAACCATAAGTCTGTTTCTTCTCAGACCAAGTCATTGGAACTCCACGTCCGTAGTCACGAACAACAATAGAGCCGTCTTTACGGTCGAACTTAACAACAATTTTGTTACAGTAGCCTGATGATACTTCATCTAGTGCGTTACCAATAATTTCAATAAAGGTATGTTTTGCACCATCAAGACCACCACTACCTAACATAGACGCTGGACGTTTACGAATGGCTTCAGCACCCTCCAAACCGTCCAATGAATTAATATCATAGTTCTCTACATTTTTGTTTACCATAAAAATTACCTTTCATAAATAAAATATATAAATAACTACCCTAAGTATATAAAAAATCAAACAGTAAAGCAAGTAAATGCTAAAAAGAAAAACACCATTTAGGTGTTTTTGCTAAGTTTATTTAGATATCTTTCAAATCAGCCATAGAAATACCTAAATCTTTTGTCTGAGAAGAACCTCTCAAACTGTCTGATGCGTAAGAGTGACTATCTACTGTTGACCTACGTTCCATGAAGTAAGGACTTGCTAAGTATAAGCTAGGCTCATCAACACTACCCAATAACAGTAAGACCTCGTCAATATCATTATTAGTTACAAATATAGTTGACTTACCTGCAACTGCACGTGACTCCATAAGACCACGAATACACATCAACTCTTTATAAGAACTACCTGAATTTACCAAGACAACAAGTAAGTCTAAATCATAGTACTCTTGCAAATCTTTATCTTGCATATACATAGAATAATAAACCCTACTTGCTAGGAATTTTCCAACATGACTACCTTTTTCATAGGCACTAGCTAATAAAGGGAAAGCCAATCGGTCTACAGAACCCTTTCGACCAAGACCGAAACAGTAAGACTTTTCTGGTAAGTCCCCTCTTAATAGGATACCCCTAAGAGCATCGATTTCTAGACGGACAATCTCTAGAGAAGTTTCCACCAATAGAGGACGCTCAAAGCCACTTACTAAGTTATCAAAATCATAATAGGAAGATAAATACTCGTCTGAGAACCCTAAGTCCTTGTGTAAAGAGTTGGTTTTACCATCTTCTGTGACTACTTCATTACCATTTGCAAGTTCTTTACGTTTTTGCTCACAGTAAGGGCAGTTTACCATACGTCGCAAACCTCTGTCAAAAAGTTTGCCTTCTGCGTTACAGTTATGAGGACAATCTTGAAAATGTAATTGCATTAACTCTTCCTTTCTTTCATACTTTTAGCGTTCACTTCTACAACCTTAGTAGCATACAAGTAACCATCTCTAGCTAAGAAATTAACTCCTTTTCGTTGTTTTAAGTAAGCTAAAGAACTCATCTCAAGGTAGTATTTAGGACTGTACTCATCTACCTCAATAGTCCTAAAGTAGGTAGTACCACTGACTGAAATATATACAAAAGTAATATCAGACTTTCTTACAAGTACATGAATATAACCACCCACAACCTGATATAAGAAGTCATACCCTAGTTGTTCAGAGTATCCTACAGTTAGTAGTTTTTTGGCTGATAATAACTCAAGTTTTTCGAACTTTCGTAAATATATTTTGCTCTGTATCATCTCAATTACTAGGTTATGAGCAACAAATAAGTCATAGTTACCTTTCTCAGTAAACTCCGATATAGAGTTATCCATTTTAACTAATTTTATCTTCATTGATAATACCTCTAATTTGATATAATCCTATTTTAGCATAAATGAAAGAAAAAAGAAAATACCTTATAGTATTTTCTATAGTAAATTACTTAATAAGTAAAATAAATATACAGGATAAAAAGTAACTGGTAAAATTTTTATTGCCTAATCTTTTAATAGTTGATGCTCAGCAAGTAAATCCAATACCATTGAGAAATCACTTCCTGCAAACTCACTACTTGCTTTTGCACGTTCTGCAATAGCTGTAATAAGTTTTTGCTTTTCAGTACCCTTAGTTACAATCATGTAAACGTGCTTGTTTACAATGTCGAAGTCACGAGTGATACGTCCTTCGAACTGAATCATGTTGTTAGGGTTGCCATCATAGTTGTAGAACACACAGTGATTACATTTACCGAAGTTAAGACCACGTTGAACGTTTGTTATTAGTACCCTGATGTCACCACGTTTAAAAGCGTCGATAATCTCGTTCCGAACATTCAAAGGTGTTGAACCATTCATAATCTCTGCATGAATACCATTGTCAGTTAGTAACTTTTTCAAATGCCTATGAGGTTCTTTTAACGTAGTATAAACCAATACTTGACCTACGTTTGCTAACTTACCTTTAAGTAAATCTAACAATGCACCTGCTTTTGGTACATTATCAACATTGAATTCTACTTTTGAGAAAGGCAAACTAGACGGACAATCCAAGACCATTTGTGGTAGAGCAGACTTTTTAAGTAACTCTTTTTGGACTTTAGATGCCTGTACTTCGATAAGCTCGGCAGTACAGTCTATCATATTAGCACCCTGACCTTTACGAGTACGTTTTAGATACCTGAGAGCAATCTTGTCTCGGAAATCTTCTGCGTTTTTATACTTACCACTAAAGGTAGGTCTACCACCGTACCAGTCCATGATTTGATAGCGATTTTTGAACTCTGTTTTGTTAAACAACAATGTAGAGTCGATAAACTCTATTTGCGCCCTAAACTTATCTAAGTGGTTTTCAAATACCCCACCATTCATACAGATAGCATATTGAACCCTATCTACTAGAAGTTTACCACTCTCGAAGTAACCATTCTTCTCACTTTTAAGGATAGCTCCTGACTCGTCAATAACAATCATATCGAAAGGAAATTCACCCTCACCAAAGAAGTTCTCAAAACTATCGCACCATTTATGGAAGTCTGGGTGTTTTAGTAAAGAGTGACTACCACAAACATTTACTTTAGTTAGCTCGAACTCCTCAGAGAACTTAGCAATTTTAGGCTTCTCACCTTGTAATGTGTGGAAGTATTCACCACTAAACCTAATTAACTCTTCGGAAGATTGCTTAATTAGGTTTTTCTCGGTAAGATATAGAACATTAAAGGAATATCCTTGCTTAGCATACTCTTGTGTAAGGTAATTTATTAAGGCTGCTACCTGAACTGTTTTACCCATACCCACAGAGTCACCTAAGATAAGACGCTTAGACACATACATAAAGGATACACCAACTGTTTGTAAGTCAGATAACTCACCTAAAGCTCTATCTTCTTCTGGGATAATGTCACCTGTTCTATGAGAGATAACCTCTTGAATTTGTTCTGGTGTCAAATCATAAATCATATTTTTCAGTTCAGAAATACCACCCTGACCTTCTGACACCTTTTGTAGCTTCAACAATACCTTAGCTTGGTCTTCTGTTAAATAATCACCTAATAGATGATTACCAAAATACCTTGCTTCTCTTCTTCTACCCACTTATTCGTCTCCTTGAACCAATTTACGGAATAAAACAACACTCACCAGTCTTCTCATATAAGGCAAAACCAGTAAGGATTACCGATTTCAACTCTTCGAAGAATTGTTTATCTACTGGGTGACACAAGTCATTTGACTTATGGTTGTTTGTGCTAGTGTAATGTTTACTTTTATGCGACCTTTGAGGCATTACAACGATACCCCCTGCATAAACTTTAACATCATGAATCATAAATACCCCATCTAATACCACAGAACACGCTACCAACGGATGATTTTCAGATGTTCGCTCGACTGGGAAATATTTTACTTTCGTAATTTCCATTATACCATACCTTAAAAATTAAATAAAGAGTTTCTTACCTCTTTTTATTACCCTTCCTAATTGGACTTCTTTCATAATCTCTTTTCTACTGAAGTACTTCTCAGTTAACTCGATACTAGAACGAGGATTTTCCCTAAGAAACTGCCTAAGTGACATACCGTTGTAGTAAGTTACTTCTTTGGTTGGACTTTCTTTAGGTTCACTAGAAACTACTTTAGGTTTTGGAGTCTTCCTCTTAACAACCTGAGTAGGAATACCCTCGTCGTGACCAAGCAATTCGTCAATAGAAGTAAACTCGGAGTCAACGTGAGATACAGTTTTGTTTGTTTGTAGAGAATTTTCTCCTACTTCTTTTGAAATTTTACGAATTTGAGGACTATATTTTTGCGAAGGTTCTACCCTAGTAGGACTAGACTCAGATTTAGGGGGAATAGTTGGTTGAGGGATTTCTTCTATTTCCTCTTCCTCAAATATATCTTCTCCTAAGTCCAAATCTTCGTGAGAAATAGAGTCATAATGTTCTAGTACATTTTCTGGTACTTGAGAAACCTCTTCCAAAGAATCTTCTTGTTGTTCCTCTTCTTGGTCGAATAATATAAAGGAATCTAAATTGAACTCCTCTTCTTCTCCAACAAACTGAACTTGCTTAGTGTACTCCATTTCGATTTGCTCGTTAGCAAAAGGAGTTACTTTAGGGTATTTAGTATAAAACTCTAGTTCTTTTTTCTCAAACTCTTCGAAAACTCTCTTCTTGTACTGCTTGAAATTAACAAGTCCAACCTTTGACCAAATAACTGAAGAGTAAAGGTCAGATGTTAACTGACCTAACTCCACAGGGACTATAACTTCTTCTACCATATTATACCCCTACCATAATTCGATTGAAGCATTTAAGATGTCGTCCATCTCAGTGCTACTAGCATTACCCAACTCCTCTTCTACAAGTTGTTGAGGTGTTTTCTCTTCTTTTCTAGGCTCTAACTTGTCCCATAGTGCCTTAACAAACCTATAAGTCTGTGCATTATCTGGGTTTGAAGTACCCATAACCGCTCCTACCATAAATGAAGCATTACCACCACGATATTCGGGAGTCATTATAGCATACTTACCAACTTTACCCGAGATATTGTATTGGAAATCTTTAGGTTTAACTTCCATTACTTGCTCGATTTCAGATGCATCAGCACCTGCTGTCATCTTCAAGTCGATACCTACTTTAATATCTTTAGGGATTGCATTATCAGTCATACGCTGACTAAGACCAAATAGACGGATACCCAAGTAACGACACTTGTTTACGATGTCAGAAAGAATAGCTCTGTACTCTTTGTATGCGTCTTTGTCCAACTGTTTGAGGTGGTCTCCTAAGGACATCATTTCCTCTACAAGAATGTAAAGGTAAGGCATTGTAACATCTGGATACATTCTATGCAAGTCCTTAATATCAGTTAAACCGTATTGACCTAGCAAAGCTTCACGTCTAGGAACTTCTTCCCTAACGATACGTCTAAGGACTTCCATAGTTTCTTCTTCAGTTTTAACTTTCTCTACTACGTGAGGGAAGTTAATATTAGCGAAGTCACCTTGCTGACCTTTAGGGTCGGCAATGATAAATTGAACTTCGTTAGGACTAGAGAAAAAAGCAAGCTGTGCAATAATAGATTGAGCTAACCAAGTTTTACCTTTACCTGGCTTACCACTCAAAGCGATTGAGTTAATTTTAGCGAAGTCAAGTACAATGGATTGACCTAACTCATCAGAACCAAGTACAACTGGCATTACATTATCTGGGTCAAGAATAAAGTCTTTATTCTCAGACCACATATCTTTAACAGTCAACATAGGGGAAGAATCTTTGATAATATCTATATGAACGTTATTACCAATAACTTTACTTGTTACAAACAAGTTTGGTTTAACTTCCATACCCATATCGTTGTACTTTTCTTGGTTTTCAATAGACTGAGCAACCTTATCAGCTTTAAATTTAGGCGATGCACTAATTACCAACTTATACATGAAACTATTTTCATAGATATGTTCAATTTGGAAATCTTCTTCTGTAAAACCTTCCCTACTAGCTGAATTCATAAGTAACACTAGATAGTGTTGGAAATTCTCGTTATACTCATCTAATTCAGTTAGTTTAGAATAGTTAGGAGTTACTGAACGTAAAACCTTATGGAACTGCTCAAACAAGTAAGCTCTACTTTGAGCATGTACCCCTGCTTCGGATAGACTAGCAATAGCGTCGTCTACGTTTATAGGTTCATCATCTACTAATAAGAAGTCATCTTCATCGAACTGAGAAGATAAATCAACTAAGTCATCATCGTCATCGTCTATAAATTCATAATCATCATCACCATCATCTTCGACAAAATCATAATCATCTGAGCTGTCGAAGTCATTAGTAAAATTTTCTTCAGGTTCCTCAGTAGTACCACTATAATTAGAAGACGTTTCAGCTTCGTCTATTGGACGTAAGTCAGACTTTGTAGTTCCGACCATGCCTTCTTCTTGTATCCAAGCATCGCACTTATCACGATAAATAGCCATACCTGAAAGACCAATACCACCTGAAATGATACCCAATACCAATACAAATACAGAGTTAGCGATGGTTGGCATAAATAAACCAAAGAGGATAGTTATGATACCAACTCCTGATAAGATTTCACCAAATAGAACCATTTTTAAGTAAGTTCTTAACCAACCTTGAGGTGTTGTTTCCTTGATAGTACCCATTAAGTCACTAGCAAAGAAGAATAAGGATTTAATACCTTTCCAAAATCCTGATAAAATGTCCATGACAATTTCATCATCACTCTTCTTATTAGGTTGACCACCGTTACCAGTACCAAAATCTCCTGGTCCACCTCCGAAACCTCCTCCAAAACCTCCACCTGAAGTAGGATTCATAAAGTCATTGAAACCACTATCTACAAAATCAGAGCCTTTTGGTACAGGTGCGAATAAATCGTCATCTTGACCTGCGCCAAATTCTGGGGGGTTCTTACTAGTTCTATAAGACTCTAATGAGGATTCTTTATCATACTCGTCATCAAAATAACCCATAGTTACATACCCCCTAAATAGACTTTAAACAGTAATGTGACTATAATAATTAGCCAAACTACTGCATTAACTGTATTTTCTACTTTTCCATTATACTTATCTATGGAAGTTACATAAGCACTAAGGAAAATCATAGGTATAAATATAAATAATAACCCTATCATTTCTTTCTCTCCTAAACTAATTAGTAGATTTACTACGATTTTCAATAGACCATTGACGGAACTGTTCTGTGATATAATTTGTTACTAAAGTACCGTTATTATATCTGGCTGCGTCATCAATGTCTTTATCAATACTTACTAACCAACCTGAATCAATATCTGGATACCTCTCTAAAGTAATATCCATAGATACAGTACGTTTAACTGCTGTTGGAGTTTTATAATAGTTAAGTATATAATCGTAGATGAAAATCTCTAATTTTGTAGAGTCATTTTCTTTTGATTCATACCCCGATAGCTTTTTGAAAAGGTTCTCTCTATCACTTTCCCAAAAATCTTTTGCCGTTAAATCCAACATGGAAATTGTTACAGTATATACTGACTTGTTGCTTGCAAATTTTGAACTAGACTCAACACCAGTGATCTCCATAGAGGTAAGAGCAAGTTTATACATATTACGCATGAACTGTTCTTGATAATCCGCTTGGTTTGCATTAGCCTTAGAGAAGTAATCGTTATATGTTTCTACAACTTTTGCATCCCTAGAGTATTTCTGAGCAGTTGCTAAATCTAATGTAGATAAAGCACGAATATAGGAGTATAAAACGTCCTCACTAGACTTAGACTTGTCTCCTAGAGAAATACCTTTACCATTTAAGTCCCAAATAAACCCTTTAGGTGGAGTACCAAAAGACTTCCTTAATTCTGGTTGCATAGACATAAGATAAGCATCAGTACCTTCTACATACGACCTATCTTTATCTTGTACTTCATTGTCTTTTGCAATTTTTGCAGTTTCTGCTTTTTGTTGTTCTAACTGTTTTTGCTTAGCATGGTTATTAGCTGCCACCATCAATACGATGAGTAATAATACCCCTACTATTGCACCAGTTGACTTCTTGTGGGATGTAACCCAATCCCAAATATTTGATAATATATCCATAAGATTATTACTCCTCTTCTACCAAAGATACACCAGTCCTAAACAAGTCTGAACCTGCTAATTCGTCTGGTAATGATACTTTAACTAATGATACTACTGATTTATCTAGTTTAATAAGGAAACCTTTGTCGTAAATAGAACTAAAAGTGTTAACTCCACTCTTACCACGCTTATGTTTAATGACTAATTTATCTAACTCAAAGGAAATATCTTCAATAGATAAAGCCTCACATAAACCTTTACGAACATTTGCATCTCCAATTGCACCGATTGCAAAGGATGTAGTATTTTCAAAAATACCAAATTTATCGTTAGAACCCAACATCTCAGAAACTTTGTTGGTTACAACAATATTTACGTCACCATTCTTACGTCCACCAGTAAGTGCTGAGTTAAGAACTGCTTCAGAACCTTCCATCCTACCCCAACGTTGGAACTCTTCCCAAACCTTGTAGTTAAACTTACCTTTAGACTTGGCGAATAGAGAACGTACTTGAGAAATAATGGCTGCATAACACTGAGTTAAGGCTAACTGTGTATGGTCGATATTAGCTTCAGATTTACCTGCTAAACCAAAAGAACATACTACTAGTTTAGCGTCAATTACACTCTTCAGAGAAATCCTTTGCTTGAATACTTTAGAGTTTACACCACCATTTTCGAACTTCTCAAAGTAAGTTCTTAGAGATGCTGCTGCTGAGTCAAGAGCGCTGATATACTCTGAATTTAACCTGTAGTTATCCCTTGCTGTAGGTTTAACTTTACCTTCTTCAACCTCGTATTTATATTGAATGGCTTGTTCATATAATTCTACGAAATTCTTATATACATCATGCAAGGTTAAATCTTTTGAGTTAACCCAAGTTTCCATATCCTCAGTAACTCCTGCCTTAGTATAGGTAACTGATACAGACTCATCAATAATAGAAGAAATCCATTTAGATTTTTCTTCGTCTTGCTTATAGTCCCCAACCAATACCTTTAATAAAGACCTAGTAAAACTTGAAGATAATGATAACATATCTTTATCCAAATCTTTATTTCCTGTTAAAGCAATTGCGACTGGGTCGTAGTAATTACCTTGACCCTCAGCCATGTTTAGGATAACTACATCACTATGACGTCCTAGGAAATTAGCATATGGAATATACTCAAAACCTTCAATATCCATGATAGTACCAGTGAACCTAGGATCCGCATCTAACTGGATAATAATATTTTTAACAAAATAAGATTTACCACCACCTGTTTCAGCAGTGAATAAGAAGTTCTCAGCTGTTTCAGTAGTTCGTTTTACTTCTTTTAGTACTGGGAATCCTGAATAAATGTCAGTACCCCAATAAATTCCTTTTTCACCAATTCGTCCTTGGTCATAAGTGTTAAACCTAGCGATAATCTCGTCAGGTAAAACAGTATTACCAATTTGTTTAGTTACTTTACCTGCCATCTCTGCGGACATAGGACTAAATGCCCGTAAGTACATAGGTAAATGTTCAGTTACCCTATTAGCAACAATACCAAGATTTTTTGCAACTTCTTCACAGTTAAGAACTGTATCATCAAAATCGCTACCCCTCAGACCTGCGATAACCATCATAGTTCTGAAACGAAAGATTTTTCTACGTCTACGGATTTCAGCAGAAGAGAGATACACTAGGGAGTGTCTTCTACGAACATTGCTATCCAAGAAACGCAAATTCTCACGGAAATTATACTCATCGACATCATCTAAATCTGCAGAATTACGCTTCCATACCTTCAATTTTTGTTGTATAGCTGGACTATCCCACTCTATACGAGTAGGGTCTAAGAACGAAATAAAGTTAATCTTAATTCCTGGTTTAGCTACTGCCCTAAACTCATCGACATAAGCTACTGGCAACTCTTCTGGTAAACCATCGAATGTGTAGTAGTAACTAACCTTATCTTTTCCTGAATAACTAGCCATTCCATTACTGTAGAAGTTGTGGTCTCTAAATACCCCTTGTTGAGAGTTATTACGATAGGCTTTATCTAGGAACCGTCTAGTCCATACTTGATGGAATTTCAACCTCGAATCCTTTTTTCTTATTTTTGGTAGTGTTAAGATACCCATACTAACCCTTCCTTACTAATATTTTATACATTTCACCACAAGCACTAAGATAAAGATTTTCCCTTTCAAAAGTAGGTTTGGGATAATCTAAGACAGGTATAGTGAACTCTGAACCCTCTATTTCACGTATTGAAGAAAAGAACTTCAACCTAGGATTTTTATTTTTTAACTTTAGGGATTCAATAACAGACTCCCCAGTTACTGCAAAGTGAACACTTCTAGTTTTTCTAGAGTTTAATATGTGATTTGAATAAGTTGTTGTCCTATCTAACACAATAAACATATCTTTTGCAGAATCATTTAAGAAATTAGTAAGTACTGCAGTTGTAGGATAGTTAGTGAAAGATACTGGACTAACATACTTAGATAAATCTCCGTGATTTGAAGAGGTTACCCAGTTAAAATTCTTATATTGTTCTTCAAAATTAGAACCTACTGGCTCAATTACAATTAGTTTAGGTCTCTTATTAAGTACCTTCTCACAGTAATTATAGAATCCATAAACAAAGGAGAAAAGATATGGGGTTCTTCCAATATCTTTTATTCTTATAATATCACGCTCTTTTAAGTAAGAAACAGTAGGGAAGAAAGACACACTAGACGACCTTGTAGGAACTGTTACTTGACTTAAACCCTCTTCAAGGTTTTTTATAATTTCAGCAAGGTGTTTACGTTCTTTTTCCTGCTCTTGCAGTCCTAAAGAACTATCTTCAATTACATTTGTTGCTTTTTCTGAAACAATAAGTAATTGTTCTGACTTTTTCTTGTACTCTTCAGATATTTGATTAACTGCAGAGGTTAATACTTGTAAATACCCTTTAGGTATCTGGGTTTTTCCGTCTTGCAAATATCTAGTTGCAAAATCTTTTAGTACCCCTACTCCACCTATTTCCATGATTTCGTTGGTTCCGCTACCTGTAACCAAAGACTCAAGTAGTTCTCCACTTTCCAAGAAGAACTCATCCCCTATGTAGTAACCACCACTACCGATTACTGCCATTTCAATTAAAGGGTCTTTGTTTTCTGTAGTAGAAATATACCAAATAGAACCTACATTTTTCTCTTTTAGAGCTGCTAGGCTTGCTGCAAACTCATTTGTAGATTCTTTACTAGAGTAATAAACTAAGGCTGTAATGTTTCCTTTGACTTTAGAAGCATCTAACAAAGACTCTACCACTAAAATATTACTATTACTACCTAAATTTAATTCTTTATTAGAAACAACTATAATCATTTAAACAACCCTTTCCAGTTTATTCTAGAGAATACACCTAAATCCAAGACCTCTTGTTTTCGTTCAGATAGATTTCCTAAAGCAAATGCTATTCCTTTTTGAACTTCTCTTGCTGTCTTAGGTTCAATATCTTCAAATTCAAGCAATTGATTTTCAAAAGATGATAAATCTTCATCAAATACTGCAAGTATAGAGAAATCTGATTTAATTGACTCTACAAGAACATCTAAATCAGAAACAGACACATTTACAAGAACCTTCTCACCATTATGCCTAGAAATAAGACTGTTTATACTTTCTGGAGATACCCCTAAGAAGTAGGTATTGCCACCCTCAATATACTCATCTTCGGTATTCTCTAGGTAAGAACGCTCATCTATATAAGTTGCCATACCAACAGACGATTTAGTATCTATTACCGTATAGCCACTAATTTTACTTAGATAATCAGCTAAGAATTTTGAGGAACTAGAACCTACAACCAATGTAACCCCTAAGCTTATAAAATTATCTAAAATTTCGTTGCTACTTCCACTAGAAATTTTGCTAAATGTATGCCTAGATTTTGCATCTTCAAAATCACTATTTTTAGATAATGGTGAAATTGGAGTAAAATCTGAAGCACCCGTATTTTCAGGTACTGGACTAAAGTCATTTACTGGAGTTACTTTACTAGATTCCCATTCTGAAGAGTTATTGGTACTTACAGGTAGGTTAATATCTTCTTCTAGGTCATCATCTTCGGCTATGAAACCAGTCTGTAAATGCATTTCACCATAATTTCCGAAGTTTAAACTAGAATCTTCTTCTTCCTCTCCTACATTTCCAATAGTAGCACCACCAAATAGGGCATTGATATTATTTTCTAATTCTTTCTTTGCCTCAGATACGGCAGGTGCTACAACAACCTCAGGTTCTGCAATAGGAGTTACAGGTACACTAACCTCAACTTGAGGGGTTTGAGGTACTGTTGGAGTTACCTCTTCTTTTTGAGGTTCTGGTTCTACAGAGTTTGGTTCTTCCTTACTACCCTTATTAAATAACTTGCTAAAGAAACCACCCTTCTTAGTAGGTTCTTGTTTTGGTTTCTTTTCGTTAGCCTTAATACTCTCTGCATCTAGAGAGTAATATTTTGCCTTCAACTCTAATACTGGACTAGTTACCAAGTCTTTGAGAATTTGAATACTTGTTTGCTTAGGTAAATAAGCCACAGTGTACATAGGAGCAGAAAACTCACCTAAGAAAAGGTCAGCCAACTGAGAACCCCTATCTCTAGGGATACCCAAAACAATTTCCATGCTAGGAGAATAAGACTCCACATATTCTTTTAAGAAAAGGAAATCATTTAATTCTTGCCCTTTAGTTACTGCTGTATCTATAATTAAAATTCTTTCAAAGAATTCGTTTCTTTCTCTTGTTTCCGTTAGAAACTCTACTAAGTTAGCTCCACCTACCAAGTCTAAGCTATCTTTACTTTTCTTAATAGCTTGGATAATTGGTGTTGCCTTATCAGATAAAACCGCAATAGTCATTCTTACTTCCTCCTACAACTCGATGACTTGTTCGTCATCCTCTACTACCTTTTTGCCTTTATTTTTCTTAGCTTTACGTCTAGCATCACGTTCTTCTTGTTTACGTTTACGTGCTTCACGTTCAACTAAATCTTTAAGTTTACGTTGTTGAATTTCTTCTTCATGTTTTTCTTTTATTGTTTTATTAAGTTTAGTAACCTTGCCGTCATGTTCAACAGTAATAGGTACTGCAACCCTATATGTTGAAGATACTAATGCACTTCGTTCAGCATCTACAACTGAGAAACTATGTAAGTTAAAGATTTCAACCGTTAAATCACGAAGTTGAGTATCATCTAAAATAGAATACCCTAGATAGTTACCGCCCATGAACTTTTCAATTACTTTTCTAGCGATTTGATTGTATTGAATTTCTGTTGATGGAATTAAAAGAACATAAGCATCGTAAGTTGAAATTTCATCTTTCATGTATTCATCTAAGTGAGAGAATACCCCATTTAGTACTGCACGCATATCTGGGTTAGGGCTTTTTGATGCTTGGGCATATAAGATTGCCATACGTGGGTCTCTACCAATATGTGACATATAGTCAATGTGTATAATCTGAGCTTTTCTTTTAGCTACTTCATTGTAAGCGTTGGAGATTGCTTCATAATGTTTATACTCAGATTCTAAATCTAAACCTACAATTACATCTTTCTCTAGAGAGAAGAAGATACCTAATTTACCATTTCTATAATGTGCTACACGTATCTCATCCCCATCTATCTCATAAATACCCCAAATGTCTTCGGTTGATATTTTGTAGTCATTATCTAGTTGTTCGTAGTACTGAGCTCTTAACTTACCCTCTTGTAGGAGTAAAAACCTAATAATGTAAGCTACTATAGTGTACATAGAACCGACAATTAAGATTTTAACAAAAAAGTTCTGCGAACCCTTAAATAGGATTAGCAGACCTAAGATAAAGAAGATTATACCCCCTATCCATGAGATGACTCTTCTAGTTCTACTGGATTCAGACCTACCAACCGTATAGTCAAACGTGATTGGTAGGGCAACAGTATCACTATCGGGTCTTGGTTGCATTACATCTTCAAACTGTTGTTCTTCATTCATAACTTACTCCTAATTTAAACCTTGTTGTTTTGGCATTTTTTGAGGTACGTTTTTATTTAAAAAGTCTTGACCATAACCCAAAGGGAAAGCTGAAGTTACTTCAAATCGTTTTGTATAGTCACCGAAGTAACCTGTTACATAAGCAAGTTGGTTATCTGAAGTATCTTCTATAACAAACTCGAATGCAATCTTACCTTCCGTAGTAGTTTTTGATAGGTTTACTGTTGTAACTTTTGATTTGACATGTGTTAGTAGAGTACTTAAGTTTGATAAAGGATTATTATTTCCACCACCAAAGTAATTATATACTACTTCAGAGAACTTAGATAAAGCTGGACTAGCACTTCCATAACTATTTTTAGTATTCTCGTCTACTTCTAGTTGAGAGAAAGCTTCAGTTACTAACTCAAATACTGCGTCTTTATCTACTTGTTCTACTTCCTTAAAACCATTTGCTACAACAGTGGAAGTTTGTTGTACCTTATTTTTATACTCTTCATCAGTAAGAGTATTAGCAACACCTAGATGACTATAACTAGTATCTGGTTTTTGAGTATCTTCTGTAGTGTATGGAGAAACTAAATCTTCGTTTTTCTTAGATTTGTAAGTAACTTTAGGTTCCTCTTCTACTACCTGAGGGGTAGGCTTCTTAAAGAAGAATACCCCAACTATAATAGCTAGAACCAAAGCTACTAAAATTAAACTGCCACCAACTAACATAAATTTACCACCTTGTTTATTTTTCATACTATTTACCTAAAGTTTTAACACCTTTTACCATTGTATAACCTGCATCAGATAAGCAAGAAAATCCACTATCAAACTCCCTAGCATAAGAGTCTTTAGAAACTAACCTGTAGTCCCAAGTATTAGGTTGACCATTTGAAGCTCCTGAATAATTAGGAATGTTTTGTTCTATAAGTAAAACATCACCATTTTCAAACACATGGGAGATAATACCTACGTGACCATACTCATTCGAGTAAGTTGTACTAAAGACAGCTCCAGTTCTAGGGGTATTTGTTACATTAATACCCAATTGAGACGCAATATTACCTGCAACTTGCTTACCATTACCTTGAACGTTTACGAAATGACTTCCATCTTTTTCCCATAAAGCATAGTTTAGACTGGCTACTAACTCAGTACACTGCCCTGGTTCCTCAGGTACAAAGTCAATCCAACCTCCACTATTCGGTCCCGATAAACTAGTAGAGAATGGAGCTCCATATTGGATACCCAATGAAGTAGGGTCGATAGCATACTTTCTAAGTTCTTCTGGTAAATCATCTGGTTTAAATGCTAAACCAAATCCTGCTGGGATATTTTGAGTGTGACTACCAGTACCATCTGCTTCTAAAGAACCACCAGTTGATGATTTCTTACCTGAACCATCAGATACTTTTGTAGTCTTGTAGTGACAACCTTTCTTAGATTCTTCACTACCCTCTTTGTCCTTGACACCATCTTTTGAGGAATCTTTTTCCTTTTCTTTAGCCTGTACGTGTAAGTTAACTGCAGTTGAAACTTGATTACTAGCTAACTGATATAGAGAAGATAAGTAAGATTTATCTGCAGACGCTGACTGAGAACTACCCTTACCGTATAAGTCATATAAACCTTGAATTTGGAAGTCAACATATTTAGAATACCCTTCCGAAGACATGTGGATATTATCTCCACCTTGGTAACTAGACCAACCACCGTTATTATCTACGAAAGTTTTCCAATCTAAGTAACGCATATTGTCATGGGAATTAACAAAGTTCTTGATGGTTGAGTTGATACTAGAGTTATCAACACCACCCTCAGAGGCTGTAAGTACCCATGTGATAGTTTTAACGTTACTAGGAATCTTATCATAAAACTTTTGTAGGGCATCTGTTGACATATCATTGTTAGTTCCAATAGCAACTACCAAATTCTCTTTTACTTTATTTTCTGAGACAAGACGCTCTAAAGTAGAAATAGCAGTTTCACCAGTAGATTGACCTTTTATAGAGATAAGACCTCTAGATGGGTCAGAATCATATACTGCATTAGGAAATGCAGAAGTGAAATTGGACTCAGAACCTTTACCAAGTGAGTCCCCAATATAAGTAACTGACCAAGACTTTGCCCAAGCTTTTGCTTCTTCTGTTAGTTTTCCTTGGCCTGCTGTTTCACTAGAACCTATTGAACTAGTGTCTTTAGCTGGAGAGTTATGAGTTGCAGGCACTGAACTAGAACTTACTGTACAATCATTTAATATGATTATATATGCACCTGCTACAATAACTACAATTATAAGCAAAGTAACAACTAAGCCAACTACTGAACCTAAGAATGTAAGGATAAACAACAAGATATCCGTAATAATAATAAGAAGATTTAATAGAGCAATAAGCGACTTTAAAGAAATGTAGGCAGATAAGGTTGCTAATTTCATACCACCACTGGACTTCTTACTGCGCATTGTTTTAAAAGCCTGTACAGTTGTAAAGCCTAGAGGAACTTTCATTAAAGATAAAGTTAGCTTTGCACTATACAATGCCAACCTTAAAACCATATTTAGAATGAATATTACTGCATTCCAAATAAATATTAGAAATATTTCCATTTAATTATACCCTTCCACCATAATTTATAAAGGGCAGAGGGGAATCGAACCCCACAGAAACCATTGCCCTCAGTAAGTAATCACCTACTTACTTTAATTTTTGTCATTTTTCTTTTCTTGACGATACTCACGTCTAGCTTCTTTGTCTACATCCATATTATGCTTGATATTACGTTTACGTCGTTCATCATGCATTGTTTGAGAAACAGACTGGTGACGATTTAACCAACTATCAAATCCTCCACCCTTAAACATCTCTTTACGACTTTGACGTTTAGCTTCACGGAAGTCTTGTCTATCTTGACGAAGTCTAGCTTTTTCTTCTGCACGTCTTTGAGCACGTTGACTACCTTTGTTAGTAATACCTAACCTACCATCAACTGCCTTGGCTGCTTTAGCTGTTCCAGATACTGCTGATTTAGTTCCAGACACAACAGCGTTTGTAGCACTTTTAGCTGCTTTTGCACCTAAACCAAGCATAGCTGCTCCAGTAAGAGCTGCCCCTGCAAGTACTCCACCAATGTGAGAGAAGATTGTTCCACCATACTTCTTAAGAACGCCCCATACAGAACGTAGAACCTTCCAATAGAGAATGAATACCACAATATTGATACCCATCATTGCTAGAATAGTCATTGTAGGGTCACCAAGTACAACTGTAGAGTTAGTTATACCAGTTACGGCTTTACTTCCTCCACCCATAAACTTGGAAACTATCCATGACATTCCAACCGATACCCCAAAGAAGCCTAGAGCTGGAATTGCTACTGCTTTTGCAACCTTCTTCAAGGTAGATTTACCAATACTATCGTCAATAGATAAGGCTGCTATAATAACCACTAATATTGAACTTACAAACAAAGCAATTATAGTGACAATCTTAATCAATGGGATAGCATAAATTGCTAGGACGTCTAATACAAGTAACGAAAGTCCAGTAGTTAGAGAACTATTCTTCATTACTCGTTCGTAAACACTACCGTGTTCACCTTCATCTGCTATCAAACTTTCACCAGTAGAGTTAGCGACAATCATTCTTAAGAATGCATCATAAGTGAAGTTCTTTAATTCAAATGATTGAGGGTAAAGATTTACGCTCTTACCAACAAGTTTAGTGTCAGAGAACTCTTGGTTAAAGATGAATGTTGCTTCCATTGCTGCTGAAGTGTTAAGAGCAACATCAGTGAAAGTATAATAGTTAAGCAAGTCAAACCAACGAGCCATAGTCTTTTCAGACACTCTCATAATCTTACGTTCAACTGTTGTAAGTTGGTCTTCAGATAGTCCATAATCATACATCTCAGCTTTAGAGAATACCATAGGACGTTCTTTTGGATAACTTGCTGGATTGATTGGGTCTTCGACAGTATATGTTTGACCTTGGAATGAAATTCTTTCAGGCTTAGCATAAGATGAATCATACATCAAGTCTACCCATGGAGTGTAAATATTGTATAACCTAGCTACGTTTACGTTATGCCAATATTTTTGAGCAATCTCTGGGTTGTTGGCTATTTCTGGGTCTTTTTCGTGACCTTCCTCATAGGTTACACCGTCGTAGAAGAATACCCCGTGAGTTTTATCCCATTCACGAACTAAGTCATTACCTTGTTTTAGATAAGGAATTAGATAAGTAAACATAGTACGGAAATCCATGTAGTCACGCATTTCGTTATTATGTTCAGCGTTATAAAAGTAACCTGAATCAGCCTTACTTAGAAGTAAGTCCCTAAATCCTTCCTTCTTGTTAGGGTTTGATGCAAGACCTTGGTCATACAAGTCCCATGAGAAGTAATAGAAAGGATTTTCTGACATAACACCATAGGCTGCCAGTGATTTAACATCAGCATTAGTATATTTACCACCAACCGATGCATCGAAACCATCACGACTTAACTCAGAGATTAACTCAGAGTTAGTATTTAATTGAGCAATTGAGAATTTAAAGAATCTTTGGTCTAAACCGACGTACTGACCAAGTTTCAAGTCCTTGATAGTACCTTGTTTAGCAACGTCTGCTGCATCAGAGTATATCTTACCTGAAAGTGGTAACTTGATACGATAAGCTTGAGTACCATCGTTTGAACCACCACCGTCATTTACTGAATAACCGCTCGTTCTGTCAGACAAGTAAGTCTTTCCGAAGTTAGCCCAGTTATTTTTTAGACTTTCAGACCAAGCAGATGTATTACTTGATGTAACTGATGTAGATACCCCTTCTCTGGTTTTACCATTTGAGACAAAGTCACCATACATAAACATTGAGACATTAGCTAAGTCTGTATAAGACCTGTACATATAAGTTGCGGAAGTGTTGTCTGAGAACGACTCTCCTGAACTCTTACCATTAGTAATTACTTTAATTACGTTAAGGAAACTATCAGAGTATTGCTTCTCTTCGTCTTTTGATAATACTAGGTTAGCCATCTTCTTAGGCGCTTGCCAACGAAGAACCATATTATCTCCACCCTGATTACGAGATTCTTTAGCGTTCTCACGGTATAGGTTTAATAAGTAGTTTTGGTAAGAAGAATTGCTTGAGTCTATTGAATCAGCCAAATCTGCAAAATATGCTTGTTGCTGAACAATACCCCAATAAGCAAATTTATCTCCAAATACCCAGTTAGCAAACCTATTAGACAGGTTTACAGATGCTGTTGTAGCAACAACTGGAACATAAGATAACAATGAAAATAAGAGTAAACCTAGAATGGCTTTTTGAATTGTTAGGACTCCTAACAAAGTGTAAGCCATCATAATTACAAAGAAACCAATGATTAGATAAATAATAATAGATTGATACCATTTAAGCATTGCATCAGTCCATTGCATATCTGTAAGCTCGGGTGTTGTAACGTAACCACTAAATCCGATATAACGAGAAGTACCTGGCAATACACCTACGCCAGTTGTACCTGCCATATCATTGTGCCAACTAAGGACAAAAGCATTTATTTTATTGGTAATCCACGTTACAAAGTAAAGGAAACCGTCAGTTGGGTGTAATAAGTAGTACAACCAGTCACGGATAGATTTTGTAATACTATCATCAGCGTCTTGGTCCGAAACTTTAATAGACTCACCAGTAATTTTAGGGAGGTTCTCAGCTCCTGGTTTAGAGTTTATACGATAACCTAGATTATCTCCAGTTGCTAATTTACCATCCTCAATACCTGCTACTGCATAGGTTGTATATAGGTATTTCCAAACTGCCTTAGCAGTTCCTGAAGAATCTAATTTTGCATAACCCTGCTTTTCTGTCTTTTTGTAAGAATTACCCCATTGAGCATCGGATATCTTTGCTTTACCAAAGTCAGATACGAAAGAGTTTCCATTAATTAGGCTTCCTTTTTGAATAGCCTTATAGCTACCACTAGGAGTTGAACCGAAAGAATCCTTAGATGAGTCCCCACTATCTGAGTTTGAACCATAAGAACCTTGGTCATCAAGAAGAGCAAGACCACCCATTACTGGTACAGTATTGTCTTTGTAAGTAGGGTAAGGAGAAGTTAAAGCAACAGTAGATTTGTCCTTAAGACCTCTCTGCTCTAGGTAACTACCTAAGATAGCTTTTGTAAGAGAGTCTTGAGGGTTTGTCCAATTACCAAAGAAGTTGGCTGCATTATCCCAAAAAGATTTAGTAGAAGTTTGAGAACTACCTACTACAAGTCTAAGGTCATTACTTCCTGCACTTCCTGCTGGGAATACAGGGTTTTTAGAAACACTTAAATCATAAGTACCCTTTGATGAACCCTCAGTTACACTTCCTAAAGAATTATTATTTATATGCGCAATAGACTGAGCATTTGCTACATTATAAACAGTACCTGCCTGACCATAATCAGCACCGTTACCATCAATCTGTTGCCAAGTATAAGGGTTCATAGCACCTGGTAAAATAACATATTGGTGATTGGCACCAATCCAAAGAATATTACCGAAAGCATCTACTCCCAGCTTAGCACCATAAATTGAAGAATCTATTAACTTATTTTCACCGATGGACTCTAATAGTTCTTTAAGACCACTTTGAGTTACATCTATTTCACCCTTCTTAAAGTCTAAAGCTGCAAAACCATACCCCTTTTCAGTGTCTACCATTTCCATAGCTTTCATGAAAGCTACAAAAGAGGCAGTTTGCTCTTTACCTTGAGCATCAAAACTCATTATAGGGTGAAACTTATCTTCAGAGAAACCTAGATATACATATCTGTACTGACCTTCACCGTAACCATCACCAAGTAACGCTGTCTGTGTTCCTCTATCAACATTATAGGCATACCCACTCATTAGGTAGAGTAAGTCAGCATAGGTAACAGATAAGTCTTTGTACTTACCTGCTGGGTCAACCAACTCATCTGGTTTAGACGTTGCTGAACTACCAAACTTTATTTTTAACTCTTTTGCAGACGCTCTAGAAATACCCTGTAGGTAAGATGCAAAAGTTTTTGCAGTTCCTTCATCGAATGAAACATACTCTGATAAGGCTTTAACCATATTATCTTGAGCAGTTTTAGAAGTCTCATCACTTGAGTTACCTAAGTCTGTCATCCATGGTGTATAGAAGTTACTTAGGAATACCCCCATGAAACGAAGTTGAGTTGTATTTAAGTTCTTTAAGATGGAAGAGTCTAACTTCTTACCTGCTGCAAAGTTAATGTAAGTAGATACCCTATCGTTAGCAGTACCACTCGACTTTGTTGTTCGGTCAGAAGAAACCTTATTCCCTTCATTTGCGTAAACTACACTACTACCACTAGATAGCAAAGAGGTGCTAAGTAACATTAACACCATCCCAGTCGTAGCTAACTTTTTAAATATACTTTTAATCATCGATTAAACCTCACTGCTACTAATTTCTAAAAGCATCAGAAAATACTTGAACAACATTACCTACTACTTCAAAGATAAGACCACTACTCAAGTAACCTAATGCTATCATGACTAAACCAACTGCAACAGAACGCTTAGCTAGGTAAGATAACATATAGTTATTTATAGCACCCTCTTCACGCTGTCTAGCTACAAAGTATGCTTGCTGAGAAACAAGTTTTGGTATCCTACCTTCAGGGTTATTGTTTATTGAACTATAAACCATAGGTAATGTAAGATAAGCTATATCTAGGACTATTGTTGCACCTACCCCAATGAATACTGCTAGAGAGATAAGACCAAGCGTAGTTGTTACTGGTCCATTAAAAGGTAAATAGACCTCTCTACCACTTGCAATGTCTGCTGTCAAGTCTTTTTCCAAACTCCTTAAGATTTTAGATGCATCACCATCCTGTAAACTTAGGAAGTTATATAACTTGTTTTTACTTTTAGGATTTAAGTTTGAATTCTTGATAGACTTAAGAGCATACTTAAGAAAGTCTTTTCTCTGGTTTATGTATAATCCTTGATAAACATTATTATCAAAATAGATAACTCTTTTACCTATATCAGCACTAAGGATATTAGCGTTAATGTATTGATTACTATCTTTAGCAATCTGAGAAAATACTGATATTGCTGCTGGGTCATCTATATATGCAGATGCAGTAGCATCAGTATTATCAGCTGTAAAAGAGTTTTGCTTAGTTTGAGTTTCAGCTAAAACAGTCTGAGGACTTGCCAATACCTGATAAGTACCCAGTAGCGACAAGCTCAGACAAGAAATAGCTATGTATTTCTTTAATTTCATGTAAGTTAACCCCTAATATTGAACAATTCTCTAAACACATCTAACAATGCAGTAAATACACTGTAAATTTGACCACTAATTAAGTAAGCCAATACAAATGATGTAATAATAAGAATACTCATACGCTTCCTAAAATATACCACAAGATAATCTTTATAAGTACCTGACTGCAAACTCATGTCAACTTCTCTAGCTGTTTCCCAAGCTTCTCCTGATACGAACTTAGGTCTTCCTTCGCCATTCTCCAAGAATTGACGGAAGATACCAACTGTAAGATAAGCTACATCGACTACAATTGAGACAGTTAGGAATACAAAGATAATAATTGCGAATACCCCAAGCACAGTTGATAAAGGACTAGCGAAAGGTATGAACCAAGCATAACCTGATGAGAGTTCAGAAGATGTATCTGAGTTAAGTGCTTGAATACTATCTGCAACTGTCCTATCTTGGTCTGCAATAAAGTTAGTTACTTTTGTTTTTACCTTGCTGGGTAATTGAGATTCTTTAATAGTTTTTAAAGCAAAACTCATAGTCTTTCTTTGGTCATCTTTACTCAATGAACGATAAATACTGCTAGAGAAAGATAACATACCATCTTTTGAATAAACTAATAAGTTTTTATTACCTATGGCACTGTTGATTGTTTTAGTAGAACTTTCCATAAGAGATTTAGTTGCTTCGTCATCTGAGATGAACTTGATAGCATCTGTACTAGACCTTCTAGGGTCTTTTACATATTGCCTATCATTATCTTTAGTATTTATATTTTGGTCTGTTCCACCCTTATAGTTAGATTCAGTCTTTCCTTTATTACTTTTCTTACTATTCTCATCTGCTTGAGATTTAGCTGAACCCTCTTTTAGCCCTTGTTCCGTTTGAACTAAAGCCTTTTGTTGTTCAGCTTTTGCTTTTTCCTTGTCTCCTGCATCTTTTCCTGCATAAGAATAGGCTGCACTTACCCCCCTATCAATATCGTTGATTTTCTTTTGAGTTGGGTCTTTAACTATTTTTGATGATACCTCATTCTTTTGTTCAAGTATCTTAGCTAACTCACCTTCAGCCTTTTCCTTGTTTACTTTTGCAGTACCCCAAGCAGAAAACCAACCCTTCCATAAGTCACCTGAGTGAGATTCCATTTCTTTATCATATTTCTGTACTTCAGCTAATTTAGAATTATACTGTTCGTTTAGTTCAGAATATTTTGCTTGGAGCTCACTTAAAGTTTCAGCATACACAATGCTAGGAGTATATACGCCAAGTATTTCTGTTGTAGCATAGGAGGTTAAACTACCTAGTAATAAGGAAGATAGTACCATAGAAACTGCTACAAATTTTTTACCTTTTCTAGTAATTTTTAAGGGACTTGGAGTACCTAAATTATTAGACAATCCTTTACTGTTATAATTTTTAACCATAACCTATACCTTTCAACAAATAAAGGCTTGGGTAATGTTCCCAAGCCTCGACACTCTATAACCTTTGTGCTTATGCTCCAAGGAAACCTTGTACCAAGTCCATAATGAACCCTACGAAAACGTAGATTTGACCTTGTACTAAGTACAATAATGCGATACCCAAGATAATTAGAGCAATAATACGTCGTTTTAGGTAAATACCAATAGCGTATTTATAACCGCCTTGACCACCATCACTATTTTCTGATTCACGAACTGATGAAACTGCTTCGTGAGAAACTAGGAACTTAGCTGTTTTACCTCGTTCTGAGTCTCCTCCGTCAACTCCACCCAAAAGTGCACGATAAGGAGGAAGAGTAATAAATGCGATATCAGATACAATAACGATACCGATGAATGCTAAGATAAGGATTGCTCCTAAACCAAGAATAGTTCCGATTATACCACTAAATGGTTGGTAGATATTATTAGCTTTTACATAGTCAGGTTTTGTGTTCTTAAGAATTTCTGTAAGCAATTTAGAACCCATACCTGGTTTTGTTTGCAATCTTTGAAGTAACCCTGTAACTGTTGAACTAGTTACCCCATTGTTACCTACTTGAGCGTTAGCTTCTTCAACAAGTTTAGTTGTGAAACGTTGTTGTTCTTTTTTAGTTAAGTCCTTGAATTGGTCTTCGTTAACATCGTAAGATGTACCACTAGAACCATTAGACTTTTTGTTGAACAACTCTTTACCTGAAACAGTACCTCCACCTTCAAGGGTGTAAGTATCTTCAGCCATTTTGTTGTAAATACCAGTTGTTAAGTTAGACTCTGCTTGCTCAGTGGTAATAGCGTGAGTAGTTGTTGCTTGTAACCCACCCAAAGCAAGACCTGATAGAACTGCCGCTGACAGTACAAATTTGTTTAGTTTCATAATAATAGACCTCTCTGAAATTAAAATCCGTAAAACTCTAGTTGAAATGGTAGCATATCATAAAGGATATAAAAGAATATTAGAAAACTTAAGATACCCATACCCCATCGCCATAACTCCTCCCATTTACCACCTGTTGAGAAGAACGGACGATTAGGTACAAATCTTATTTTCTCTGGTAATACTTTCTTACCAATTAGTTTGTTAATCCCTGCAAAAAGCAAGAACCAAATACCACTTGGAGTTAGCATATCTAGAACTAAGTGGGAAATTAGACCTAGAATTAAACCAGTTGAAATTAGTTTTAAAATAATTCCTTGAGCAGTAAGTAAACCTCCACTATTATACATAATACTGTATAATAGGAAACATATCAATGCAAAAGATAAGTCCGAATGTGTTTGCCAAGACCTGTGCTTTGCATCAAAGATACCAAGCAACCTGTACCACCAATGTTTTTGACTTACCCCCATAGCTAACAAACGCTTTCGTAACTTAGTAGTTGCATGTAGCAACTTACAGAAAGTCATTGAGATAGCGTCTTTCATAGGAGCAGACTCTTCGTGGTGGTCTTGGTCAGGTAATAGAGCGCCTACAATACTGAAAGGATAAATAATAGCAAGTTGTACTAGTGGAGTAACACCTTCAATTAAGTACCCATGTTGCTTTAACATGCAGTACCCACTAAGCGCTACTAACACTCCTCCAACCCTATGAGATTTACCTTCCATAATTAGACCTCTCCCATACCAACAAACTTACTTACTTCGCAAAACCAATAAGGATTAAGCTTCGCCCTAACCTTTACGTTATTTTTACCAAGTCTCGTAGAACTTTTAACACTAACTTTACCACTACTTAACGGTGTAAACTTAACTAATCCATAAACGACAACTGTATTTTTAGAAATCAACTCACGTTCTATAAGTTCCTTATAGCGTGTAAGAACTGATGATACTAAATTTAATTCCAAACTTAGTTTCTTAGCTACTTCATAGAAATAGTACCCCTGAGGGCATTTTTCTGTAGTTGATTTTTCGCCATTGAAAGTAACCATTGAAAGAAAACTTACTGATTTTCCTTCCTGTACTTCCGAATATATTAATTCAGTATAGGCGTCTATAATTTGTTTTACCAAAGTCTTAGGTGTACTTGTTGACCATGAAGAATATGATATTAAGTCTGACGAATATAATACAAAACTATTCATTATATGACCTCCAATACTACCATTCTTGCTTCAAACAATGTTTCAGAAAGCTGTACAATCTGATATTGAGATGTAATAATTTCATCATTTATTACTGCTACTGCAAAAGGTAATGAACTAGCCATTACCTCGAAAACTAATACATCTTCAGAATTTTGTAAGTGTTCTTCACAAAGTTTGAGCAACGCATTACGAACTTTTACTCTTTCTAGTAAATTGGTTGATACAGACTTACCGAAACTAAAGTATCGTTCTTTAATGATTTCCCATACTTCACGCATAAATTAACACCTCTTAACCACCAAAGTTGATGCCTGATAACTTATCTTGGACTGCTGCCAACAAGTTAAGTAACATACCACCCACATTGATACCAAAGTCGGTAAACGCTGAAGTGAATAGCAATACAGATGCAACACCCAAAAGCGTAAGTGCTACTACACGTTTACCAAGATAAACACGAATAGCAGACTTTCCACCTTTTTGTTGTACATCATTAGGTTGAGCGCCAAAGCCTCCACCAAAGCCACCACCGTAGCCTCCACCAAAGCCTCCGCCCATCATTCCGCCACCACCGTGACCATGAGCTTGAGCCGAGCCTCCAAGTAAAGCTGATACAGATACTGCTTCATCGGATACCCACTGTACACCGAAGATAGAAGTAGAACCTCCACCTCCGCCCATTCCTGTCATAGCACCTGTACCATCTGTACCTGGTGAGTAAAGGAATTTACGAAGAGGTGGAATATACATGTAAACCAAGTCACATGCAGTGATAACACCTGTAAAGGCAAATACAAGAATTACTAGGAAACTGATAACTACCCCTAGAATACTTGTAAGCCAACCAGAGCTCTCTCTTGCATGTTTCATATCTTCTGAGTTAACCGCTTTATAACCCTTTAACTGACCTGAAATACTGTTTGAGTCATCTCTGTTGTTAGTATTTCCACTTGGAGTATTAGCTTCGTTGTTTGAGTTACCGTTATTATTGTTTTGGTTATTTGAGTTTTGGTTATTTTGACCTGAGTTATCGTCGTTATCCCAAGCGTAAACTACACTAGGATTACTAAACGTACTAACTGCATTAGGTAACTGACTACCAATACCAAGAACTGTAGCAGAAATAACGGCTAATGAAAATAATTTTACTTTTTTCATAGTGTCCCTTTCACACTCTGAACTGGGAAACCACTTAGCATATCTAAGAGTTGTACCCCTTCAGTTTCTTTTGCTAATATTTGTTGACCTTTCAATTCCGCTTGTTCTTTGCGAACTTCAAGGTTCTTATTTCTTTCACGCTGTTCATCTTTAGGAGAAACAGACGATTTAGTTTCTTTAGGAGTTACCTGCAAGTCATCTGATACAGAGTAAGACTCAGCAATAGCATCTTCTAAATTTTGACGGTACATGAAGTTTAGTAAATTAGCTTCAATGTTTCCATTTCCTAGAGATAATAAGCGAGATAGTAATAGTGATAGTTGTACTACATCAAACTTACCAAATAATTCAGAGAATTTACGAATTTCTTCCTTGTGCATGCCCTCTAAATTTATACCATTTAAAACATAAATACCCCTAATTGTAAAGGAGCGTAAAGTTTGTAGGAAAGATTCAAAGGTCATTGTAGTTTTGATGTGATGCATTACAGTCATGTACCCCATGTAGTCTCGTTGAATATAAGCACGATAGAAGTCAAATAACATACTATCTGTAACTAACTCAAACTCTTGAGAAACAATTTCTGCAGTACATGCTCCGTGGGCATCAACAACTTGTTGCAAGTAGTTTAACGACTCTCGAATAATGTAATCAGCTCTAGATGCAATCATACGGAAAGCTTCATCTTCAAAAGGAATTTCTTCCTTTTTACAAATGCTTCCTAACAACTTAGCGATATCTAACTCCGTAGCTTTTTTAACTTTCAATACTAAGTTTGCCCTATTACGAATAGTAGGTAGTAGCTTATCTACGTCAGTTGTAGCCAAGATATAAACAACGTGCTCTTCGGGTTCTTCTAAAGGCTTAAGTAAATAGTTCTGTAAACCATCTGATGCTTTATGCACCTCATCGAAGTAGTAATATTTATAGAGTCCATCTACTGGTAGGTAAGTCCTATCCTCTAGAATGTCTACAATATCACCTTTACCTGAGTTCTGGGCAACGTTGATTTCCTTTACATCGGGAAGATTATCAGTATTACCAGTACGAATATACTCATCAAAGGCTTGACATGAGGGGCATACCCCACAAGCATCGTGACCTGGTTCTCGACCTGTACATTCATACTCTTTCATTAAAATACGAGCAATAGTAGTTTTACCACTACCAGTTATACCATCTACAAGAATAACTTTAGGGCGATTACCCCTTGCAATAGTATTTCGCACAGTTTCTACAACCTTTTGATTACCTACATAAGTAGATAATGAGTTAGGTCGGTACTCCCGTGCAAAAGTTCTTCCTGTCTTCTCTTCTGCCATTTAACTATAAACTCCTACCAAATTTTCTATACTACAAACAATTAATACATAAAAACAGGTACAGGCACAAAGCCTATACCTGTCTTACAAGCGCACGTTTAACTTGTTATGCAACTAAAAACTTCTTAAACACGACGAGCGTTGAATGCTGCTGCAAAGGCTGCTGCATTTTTGTTACGGTGTGAAGTGTAAGTGTTGATTGCTGCTGCGTCAGCTGTAGCACCTGCAGATTTACGAGGTTTAGCTTCCAATGCTGGAGCAAGACGCTCGAAACCTTTTTCAACTTTTTTGTTTTTACGAACAAAGTTCACTTTACCAGTTTTAGGGTCTTTGAATCCAGTACCTGCAATTTCTTCACCAGTAATCGCTGTACGGATTTCAAGAGATTTCAAACTTGGAGTGTCACCTGCTGGTGCAAGGAAACCTTGGATAGCAAGAACTGCATCTTTATCAGCTGTAGTTGCTGATGGTTTTTTGTAGTTCATTTTAACTGGGTATTTACCACCAGTTACAACACCGTTGATTTCAGGTTGTGAAAGCAAACCAGTTGCTTCTGCCAAAGTAAGGAATACTTCTTCACCTTTCTTAGCTTCTTTCCATTCAACGTTTTGAACTTTAAATGGACGTTTAAGCAAGTCATAAGTGATTTCCATTTGTGGGTATTTAAGACCACCTTCAAGGGCTTTAAAGATGTAACCAATGAATTTACCAGTAACGATTTCTTTCACTTTACCAGTTTTCTTGTCTTTAACTTGGTTTTGGTCTTTTTGAGTTTGGTCTTCAACTGATGCTACAAATGCCCATTTGTCAGACTGGCTACCCAAAAGAGATGGATCGAAATCTTCTTTAACTTCGTTGTTTTCAACAACTTCAACTGCTGCAACTGCTTCTACGGGTGCTTCTGCGCCCAAAACATGAGTGTCTGTAAGTGCCATGATGGTACTCCTCCAATAAATAAAATATTTTTCTAGGTAATCAAATTAGGAGATATTCCCCTAACCAACTATGAAACTAGTATAGCACAACTTTCTTTATATTGCAAGCACTTTAGCAAATATTTTTAACTTTTTATAGAAAGCACTAAAAAGGATAAAATCTTCCCCTAACGAATAAATAAGACTAAAGTGTGCAAGACCAAATAGGTTGGTGCGAAACACTGGTTCCGTTACCGAAGTAACACTAACAATAGGGTATCTGAATGATGCCTTCATGTAATTTAAGTTCCCTTTAGAAAATTGCTAGATAGGTTTAGCTGATGTAATTGCTATGGCACCATCTGAAGAGATACCATATTCAACTGAAACAAGACTACCAATTTTCACTGAATTGTAATTATTAAACGTTGTAAGGTATTCTACCTCAATGTTTCCGTTAGTTTCGGTTGGTACAGTCATAATAATGTTGAATACATAAGAAGTACCCAATTTATAAACTTTCTTACCACTAACAACCGCTCTAGAAGAACCTGTTGTTTTGAAATTAGGGAAATCAACATTAGCTAAAGCATACGTCTCAGATTCAGATTTTTTAGCTTCTTCTTTTACTGTGCTAGATTGAGTTGTTTTAGATTCAGTGGACTCAACAGTTGTGGAAGATTGTTTTACTTCTTCCTTTTGTTGTTGAGTTGTCTGAGCCGTTTGAGTTGTTTGTTGTTTATTGCTAGTTGCTTGTTTCTTTTTAACACCCATACCCCCAAACACAATTAGTAAGGATACTGCTACAACTACAAACACTGCTATAATAGATACCATCTTCCATGGTTTCATTCTTCTACCTCCTTAAGTAAATCAAAGTGCAACTCTTTTTCTAAAGTAGTTAAGTTAATAGGGTCTAAAATAACACTTACCCCATAATCAGTACGTTCAACTACCCCAAACACCATTCCGTCATAGTAGTATCCATACCCTAGACTAGATTGGTAAGTTTTTAGTTGTTTAGTTGTTTTATTGTACACAGGTTTGAGCAACTTAGCTAACCCAAGTCTACCACATGATAGTAAGTAAGAAAGTACAGGTGACTTAACTTTAAGCACTTCAACTGTTGTTTGACAAGTACTTAAAGAGTTGAATTCATCATCTACTAACCTTCCTAAGCCATTATCTTTAACACGTTCTGAAAGACTTAACAAACTGTCAGTATCTGCAGATAAGACAAGTAAGTCATTAGAAATAAATTCGACATACTTATCACTAAATACTGATGGAGTTAGTAAAACTTCAAAAGGAGCATTAGCTTCTCTTAAACAACCATTAACGATATTTGAGAAGAAACTTAAATTCTCTAATAGCAAAGACTCTTCCAACAATCGTAGGAAAATTCTAGTCTGAAAGTTCATTAAACCTTCAATTGTCTTTATCTGGTGTTGGAATGAGAAATCTTTATACTCTTGACGTTTAGATTTCCTTGAGAATGTAACCACAATAAATCCTTCATAAGACCTAACTGTATAGGATATGCTAGGCGTAGCAAACCATGGGAAGATACCCCTTAGTTGCGTGTCTCTTTCCGTTAAAAACTCTCTAACTGAAGTAGCTGAGTCAATGTAAACTACTGGTGTGTTTAAACCACCCACTTTAGTTAGAAAATCTTGAGTAATATCTAAAATGTCTTGCTTAGTTCTTAGACTTGTCTTTGACATCTTTTACCTTCTTTCTAAGTTTACCCTCTAAACTACCAAAGATTGAGAGTATTTTATCAGTTTCTTGTAGTTCTTTTAGTTTATTAGGTTTAGGTTTAGATACCTTCTCCTTTGGAAGAGATACAGTATGAGGTGAGGTAGGAACTACATCTTCCTCAAAATCATCGTCGACCTCTTCGAAGTCATCTTCATCATCTTCAATGATAGGCTCGTCATCATCTATAACAAAACCATCTTCATCGTAAGTATAGCCATCAGAAGTATCTTCATAGAAATCATCTTCATCTTCATCATCTTCTTCTGGTTCTGACCTATCAATAATGAAACCATCTTCATCATACTCGTACTCATCTTCTTCCTCTTCGAAGAATTCTTCATCGTCATCATCTTCTTCAGGTTCAGAACGGTCTATAATGAAACCGTCTTCATCGTACTCGTATTCATCTTCTTCTATGAATTCATCTTCATCTAACTCATCTTCATCCTCTTCTGGCTCAGAGTTATCAATTATGAATCCGTCTTCATCGTATTCATACTCTTCTTCATCAGACAAGGAATCAGAATTGTCTTCTTCATCTTCATCTTCATCTGAGAAGATAACATTATCGAAGTTGTAACCAACAAGTTCTTCTTTGGATACCCCGTGCAAAGACTCTTCATCGAAGTCTTCACTAATATCTTCTTCGAAGTCACCTTCTTCAATGTCCTCTTCCTCTATGTCTTCGTAGAAGTCATCACTAGAGTCATCTGACTTATCTTCTTCATCGTCTTCGTCATCTGAAAAGACTACGTTTGACATATCGAAACCTGAAGTACCTTCTTCTGAGTTAACAACTTCTTCCTCTTCTTTCAAGTCAAAGTCATCGTCTTCCACAAAGGAGTCATCATCTACATATTCATAATCTTCATCATCTTCATCATCGTCACTGAAGATAACATTGGACATATCTAAGCCGTTAGAAGAACTAGCAACACTACCAACTACTAAGCCAGTAGCAATACCACCAACTACTTCAGCTAAATGATTTTCAGAAGATGCTCCCTCTACTAGATTTTCAGCCTTTTGAATAACCTTAGATTCTGCAGATTCTTCTTCATCTTCAATGTCTTCATTTTCAGAAGATATTTTGGATTCTAGAAGTTTACGTTCTTGGAACTCTTGATAAAACTCTGAATTCCAGTAGGTTTTAAAGGTTGTAGATTCTTCCAACCCCATCAGAACAACCCCTGCACCTGATTTTTGGAGTTGAGCGTTCATCTCTAAGAAAGAACCTAACCCCTCTACATAAGACCACATACCCTCATAGGTTGTAAAACTAGGAGCTGGGTAAGAAATACCAGCCCTAGATAGAGCATTTACGATTTTCTCTAAGTAAAGCTGGTAGTCCTTCATCTAATATACCCTCACAATTTCGTGTATCTTAGTGACATCAATGTTACAATAATAACCCTCAACACCACTAGGTCCTACTACCCCAAACACCCTTCTGCCTAGGACTAAGTTTTCGTTAGTTCCTGACTTTCTAGGTTTGTATTCTGTTTCATTAGAAATATAATTTTCAAAGATTTCTAGGTTATCTTTTGCTGATAAAGCACCTTTACCAATAAGTTCGGTAAATCCTAAGTACTCCATAACCTCATCAAAGGTAAGTTCGCCTTGAGATAAGTACTCTTTAGCTAACCTAATCTTTACACCCCTAGACTCAAACTCGATTAAGTAATTCTCACCATATACCCTAGCTAAGATATTGCTATCGTTTGTAACGTACATAGTAGTGAAACTACCATCTTTTTTAGTTGTTACTACTTTAAGCAAACCAGTTGACAACTCAGAGAACAAATCTTCTTTCGAGATTTGGTTACCCAAGTATTTGTAGTTTTCACTTACCAATTTAACCAACTCTTGAGGGTTATTAGTTTCCATACCCTTTTCTTTGTAAGCCGTCCATAGTTTTTGCAAGTCTTGGTCAGTAAGGTCTCGAATAATACGAGTTGCACCTTCTAGTGAGATTATTGCGTCTTCTGGCATATTCTTAGGAGTTTTAATTTCATTTACATAGTCTAAGAATGTCTTCTGACTAATAATGTCTACCAAAGTCTCAACATAAGAATTGTACTGACCTACTGTTTCTTCGCTATAAATAGAATATAACCAGTTAGTTAAGAGTGTTATAACTACCATGCGAATATTTCCACCGAAACTGCTTACCTCAACTAGGTTTCCGTTATCCTTAATTTTAGCTAACTTATCAATATTTAGCAAATGTAAGGCAGTTAAACCAATAGTATTAGAAGTAGCACCAACTACTGGGCAGTATAATTTAAGGCTTAGAGGTTGAGATAAAACTTCGTTAGAAACTTTTTGAGCAAATGCTTTGATATCTGAGTACTTCGCTAAAATAGTTGCGTTACGTGTAACAAATCTATCTTTTCTGATACCCCCTAGAGTTTGCATGGTAAATAACAAATCACCTTTTGCAAGAGAACCCTTAATAATCTCTGATAGGACAACAAATGACTCTAAAGGAACTAAGATATACTCGTTAGCAACAATATGAGTCTTTACAGTCAACCTAGTCAACTTAGCAGAGATTTCATCTTTGCTTGAGTATTCGATATCCAACCTTAAAGCATGTAAGATACCTTCAACGTTGTTTTTGTAGATTTTATCTGTGCTGAACTCAAGTCCTGGACTAATAGCTGCAATAAACTTCTCACTAGCTGTATAAAGTGCCCATTTACCGCTCGGTTTGTGATACCCTACCATGAGGGAAGATAATAAAGCACCTTGCCAAAGTTTGATTTGGTAATCTACTTTACCAAAATCACCTTCTTCGATACCACCATGAGATTTAAACTCATCTAATAAGAAAGTTCCTAACTCTTTACGTGCATTTACCAACATATTTACCGTTGGGATAACCAAATCCTTGTTAAGTCCAATACTAGAGATAATCCCTTGACGGATTTCCCTCTCCACTAACTTAAAAGGTGTCGCTATTGATAACAATTCTTCACTTTTCATAAGCTAACTCCTGATATTTAAATTAAATCGTCCAAATCTTGTAGGACTCCATCACCACTACTACCAAAAGTGACTTCTGAACTTAAACCACCACGCTCACCTGTATAGTTTCCAAACCATTGAGGGTTTGTCATCATAAACAATGCTAAACTACGTTGGAAAGTTGTTGAAAGAATTTTATTTTGTAGGTCTGCCCAAGACTCTAATTGGAATGCATCTACTACTAACTCTAAACCACGATTTTTACCTGTTAGAGTATCAACGTCGAAACCTTCCATAGATAAAGCAGTTACCAGTTGATTGATTTGCTTTTCATTAAGTTTGTTTACATAACCTGAGAAAGCAAAAACAACACCATCAAGGTCAACACGTGCGAACTCCATATTAGGTTCTACCCCATATTCGATTGAACAGATACGTGTATAAGACACTGCTCGTACCCCTGAGCCGTCATAGATACTAGCACCAACTTCTGGAACTCTAATGTAACCACGGTCAATAACAGTCGAACCCAAGAAGTTACCATCATAAGAAGACTCCAACATATTTGATACAAAAGTTGAGTCATTGTAAAGGTCCTTTAATAACTCTGGAGAAAAGGTAGTATCGATAACTCGTTCGCTACCATTGTCCTTGATAAAGGTTACCCTAGCTACTTCTTCTTTTGCATTAGCGTAAAACCTAGATACATAAGACCTTAAGGCAAATACTGGTACAACTCTGATACCCTGTTTGTCTAAATCCAAAGGATTTCTAGGACGAGTAATAGAACGTCCCATCTTGTTTCGACCTAGCTTAACAATAGGAACTAACACATCTTCGTAATCGACATCGTCGAAACTATCTAGGTGTTTACCATACTTAGTAATAGCCGTATCCTCATCTAGTGATGCCCAAGCTGCTGCAATATCTAAACAAGCAGTTGCTAGGAACTTATCGTAAGATGCTTTTCGCTCACCAGTACTCTTTTCGTACCTATAAGTAGGGATTTCTACATAACATAGATAATTACGCAAGAAATACTTGTTAGATGCTAGGAAAGGTCCACACTCATTGTCAAATTCAGCTTGCAGATACTCGCCAAGACTAGAAGTCTCACCGTCAGCATCATGCAATTTCAATAAGTTTACTTGTTTAGGGTGAACTTTTGTACCAAATGTAAAGCCAGTCCCACTATCTGCTAGCTGACTGACTACATCTTCAATAACTTCTCGTACCCCATTTCTTGCACCTAGCAAGTCGTAATCTACTTCTACATCAAAATCTTCTACCGAAAACATATTTTATACCACCTTGAATTTTATTTTATACCCTTTGTAGGCTAATCTACTAGGAATTGTTTGTTGTTAAACACTACAATGGAGTTGTATCTAAACCTCAGAGGTTGCTCTAGATAGTATTCACTGTCTAAACTAACTGTCATTGAGTTTAGCTTTTCTACTAATTGAGGAAAGCCTACGCCTTTTAGACGGATAACCTCTTGCCCCTCATATAAGAAGTAAGGATAATCCTCAGCAACGAAGTTAAATACGTTGATTTGAGTTACGCCATTCTCTACAATAGGTAAGAACAACTGAACTACTTCATCGCCTGTCAGATAATTTGGAAGATACACAACTTGGAACTTCTCTTCTAAGATGTTACCGTACTGTAGTAAGGAGAATGTATATTCTCCGATTGAACTACCCCAACCATAAAAGATATTAGCTTGACTGTAGAGGTAAGCTAACACAGTTTCAAGTTGAGAACGATAAAGCATTCCTTTTTCTGTACGTTGCATTTAGACACCCTCTTTTAAAGAAGTTACTAACTCTAAGAATACCTTACGAGGAACTTCACCAAGCAAAGTAACATTCTTGTCACCAAAATATTCCATGAAACCGTAATATAACGGTAATGGAACTGGACGAGAACCTTCTTTAAGGTTTCTTAAGTACGATGCAAAGTCTTTACCTGTATAGTATTGACCTAATCGGTACTCTGGACGTTTACCACTAGTAGATTCAACGCTGATTACTGAAATCTTCATTCGTGGGTCAACAACTCTGAACTTGCCTAAAGCTGGGAAGTTTTCTTTTTCTGCACTTGCATAAGTTAGGAGATACCCCAATTCACCATAAGTGATAGAACTTATAAGGTCATTACCTGAATAGTTAGGTAAGTACTCAGCAGTTAGATTTAAAAATTCCAGTAACTTAAGTACATCATGACGAGTAGTGTAACCTTCTTCGTTTACTACTACCTTAGAACCCTCATACTGGAAACTACTTAGAGCCTTTGCCTTTTCGTAGAACCTAGAATTCTTTTCAGACTCATCAGTAAAACTAAGGTAAATTCTATCTTTTAGAGAAACTACTTTAGTATTTACTTCTTCAAAGTATCCATTATCTCCTACTGCGAATCGATGACAGACAACGGCTGTCCGACCATTTAGGTTTTGAAGAGTTTCTGCTACCAAGTTGGTTGAATTAGAGGTCGAAATAGACCTCTCTATTCTTGTTGCTTTCATGTATTCTCCTTTCTAGGAACAAGCTACGACTAACTTGCTCGCTGAATAACTCTTGCATTAAGGAATCAATTCTAGATTTGATGTTTTCTGATACCCCATAGACTTTTGATAAGGGAACGTATGAGTCAGTTGCCTTACTAATTACTGGCGAATATACTTCCCAGTGACTATTTGAAAAGTCTGGTTCTAGTGTATTGGTGTCATACCTAACAACAAATCTAATAATTAAACCGTCACCTAAAGTCGAGTAAATAGGCTTCTTAGATGCTAACCATTGCTCAATAGAGTAATTTTCTAAGCTAGTCTCTAATGATTGGAAGATACCTTCCTTTAGTTGTAGAGGCAATGAAATATATCCTTCTGGAGTTAATTTGATAGAAACTAACACCTTAGCAACACTGTAATCACTGTAAGAATATTTTCTATTCCATTCCTCTACAAAAGACCACACATTGTTTGAGTCTTTTCTAACCTTAATTTTCATAGTTATTTCAATCCTAACAATTTGATTGCCTTCTTAATTGCGGAGTCTTTTTCATCTTGACTATAATTACCTTTTAAGGTTCTAATGAATACCCCTTCGTCTTGTAAGTGGAAACCATTTACATAGAAATTGACTAGATCATCTTCAGGTAGTAACTTATGAGAACCACGCTCAGAGAAAGTCATTGTTAAACCTAAGTCACTGATTAGAGAGGACTCTCCTAACCCAACTACTTGCTCTACATCGAGATAAAGAGCATTAGAACTACTAGAATCCACTAACATAATAGGACAACCTAAGTAATTATAGTCCCCCTCAATAATTGAAGAACTATCTAATCTAATAAAATCTCCAGTAACACCATAGAAGTTGTTGACCAAAGGCAAAACTTCAGACGTATCATAATCCACACTGAAAGCACCAAAAGGTACTTGCTCAATGTATGAGTCATCTTTTAACCTACTAGAAAAGACATAGACATCGTTAGCACCCAAAATGCTTTCGCCCTTAACACTAACACTAGTCATAACGTTGTTAAGTTCATTCAAGAAGTCTTCTTGACCTAAATCGTATAATTCTGTAAGTGAATTATAACGTGTGAGATAGTTTCCAAATACACTTTTAATTTTAGGATTATCAAATACCAATTCAGAAGAAAGAACTTCTTCCAAACAAACTGCAATATCTGAAATAGTGATATCTTGAATTACAGTAGTATCTAGTACCTGTTGAACAGTTACACCCCATTTTTCTGCTAAACCATAAATAATTGGGTGAGTTACTTGTTCTTTAGATAGGCATTGTTCTGGAGTTAATAGGAGTTCATAAGTCACTTCATTTAGTTGAACCATTCTTGATGAACCTACCATACCCATTGTAGAGTAGTAAATACCCCATGTTAAAGATTTAGAAGTTTTAGCTTTATACATCTTAATACCGTCGTAGGCAGTATCAATACTAGTACAAGCTTCTTTATAAGTAAGCAACTCAACCATCAAGAAATAAAATTCATTTTCTTTACCAGACATCAACCACTCCAAGTAGAATACCCAAGGATTTAGTTGAATTTCGCCATCTTGAAACTCCAAATGAATACCTTCTTGGGAGTAAGCCTTTAGGAAATCAGACTTAGAAAATACTTCTGCTTCTTGAGTATAACCCAAATCATAAGCCTCCAAAAGCTTAGCCTTATAAAGACCTAAATAACGTCTCTTTAAATCGTAAAAGCGCTTAGGTGGTAAAGAATAGTTTTTAGTGATTACTGATAAATCTTTATACATACTTCGTTCCTTCTCGTGATAAAATAAATTCTATATTTATAATTGTACCATAAAAGTATAAAAAATAACAGTCCTTTAAAAGAACTGCTATAAGCTATTATAAACCTCTAAAGTATCTACATTAGCAGAACAACAATATATATACTGCTTGTATTTAGTACCTTTAGGAGTTGTACCTTCGCATTTTAGTGGATACATTAAGCCCTGTACCCCTCTCATAGTGATAATTGCTGCCATTGCCCTATCTACAACCTTTTGCTGACCAGTATCAGCATGGTATATAAGTGCTTGAGTACCAAACTGAGTTACTGAGATTACACTTACTGGCATTAGTTTAGGAGAACCTACAAAACCATCACGAATATATTGACCTGAACTACGAAATGTTTTTGAAATACCTGTACTGAAATCAGCTAAAACGATATTTTCTCCTAATCGACCAAACTTAACTACCATAACCTACTACCTTTCCTTTTATATTACTTCTACTTATTGCACCAAAGTACCTGGAGTCAGTAGATACATCTCTATTATCCCCCAACACAATGTACTCATCGTCACCTAGAGTTACTTTATTATTTAGTATTCCTTTATTATAATTTACGTCAGTTACATATGGTTCTTGAACAACTTCTCCATTCACAAGTAGAGAATCACCATCAAAGACAACGACATCTCCTGGTAAAGCAATAAGCCTCTTTACTATGAATGTACCATTCTCATAAGCTAAGATAACATCCCCTCTATTATAAGAAGTAAATGGTAGATGATTAACCCACAACTGTTGACCGTTATATAAGGTATCATCCATAGAGTGACCTGAAACAGTAACCCTAGAGAAAGTATTCTGAGATATAAAGATACCCACTAAAAATGAGAGTAACACTATGCCAATAAATTTAGTTATTTTCTTGAACACCAAGAACCTCCTCTAACTCTTTATCAGTTAGTGATGCCAAAGGAGTTAAGGATACTGCTTCGTACTCCATAACATTGTAAGATGGATCTAACATAGTTACTGCTACATTTTCTCCTGTATCTAACACATAATCTTGAGGATTAGAAACTACCCCCAATTTGACTAGAGTAGATAGTACAGAATGAATTTCTTTAGAGAAATCTAACCCACCTTTAGCAAATAAAATTTGCGTACTGGTATATGTTAAATTAGACTTGTAAGGTATTACGCACAAGTGTAGTACCCCATAACCCCATGTTCTTATTGACATGCCTGAGAAAGATTTCATCTTCTTTGTTGATAGAGCAAGAGCATTGAAGTTTACTTTATATAAAACAGACTTAGGTAAAATGTAAATGTAACGTCTGCCAGTTAAGTTACCATTCTCATCTTTTAAATCGACATAATCGACATAATCGTAACCACCTGATTTTGTTTGATGGTTATAAGGCAGACCTAAAGGCTTATTATAAAGAACTGCTACCGAATCTTTAGGAAGTTTTACAGTAATTGTAAAAAATGAACCGTCTTTCTTTACACGGAATTGACCGTCTGAGTTTAGTAACCTTCTAGTTAGAGGATACCCTTTAGGTAGTAACATCACGTTACATTCGTTCAGCTTATCATAGTATTCTTCATCTACATTCTTTACCGTATAAAAGTCTTTAGACGGTAGAGAACCCTTTGGAAGTTTTAAATCATAGATATTTCCTGTGGAAGATAAGCTACTTCTAGATTGGTTAAACTCTTTTTTAAATATTTCATCAAGTGTTGCCATATAACTATTCTCCTGACTTTAACTAACTTAAGCAAGTCTACAACTATATTTTGTAGACTTAATAAATCAGTTATTAATTCTCTTTAACTTCACCAGTCTTGTAGTTTATAGTGAAACCATCCTGTACATTATAAACAAAGCGATTACGAGTGAAAGAAGAACCATCTGTTGCTTCCATGAGTACCCCAATAGGCAAGAGTTCATCTCCACGATAGTAAGGTGTCACCCTATAAAGTACACTATGACCACTAGACTTAATATAATCTCGTACATCACCTTCTACTTGAGTCATATACTTTTGATTAAAGGAAATTGTACCAGTTACAAGGTTGTCTAAGTCATTCTTACCACCCAAAGTATAGGCAATTAAGTGACTTCTATCGTAAACACCACCCTTAGAACGTCCTACCCAACCTTTAGGGTTAGGTAACTCAATACCTTTTCTAGTTTCTGATGCAATCAAATCATCTTTTGATACAGTAGCAATAGCTGATGTAGCTCTACCATAAATATCTTGACCACCATAAGTATAGTAATGACTATTTACTAAACTATTCATTTCTTCAACAGTAAAGAAAGGTTTATCATTATTTATGGTAATTAATTGCTCTTTAGAATACTCTGGAATAGCTGTTCCATCATAAAGGTACAAACCACTTCCAGACTGCTTATTTGAAGTTACTACATCCTTACTTTTAGAGAAGTGTTGTTTAATCTTAGGTAAATACCCTTGGAATTTGTAAGGTCCAATATTACCACCAAAAATTAAATACACTAAACAAGTTAAAATAACAACACTAGCTATTCTAAAAATACTTTTAGTGTAGCTGGTGTTACTTTTCTTTCTCTTAGACATTACCAAATCCTCAACTTTCTCAGCAAACTAGACCATGAACGTACTGGAATAACATTCTTGTATAAATAAGAATGTACTCTTCTATATAAAGAAGTACGCATGTAGAATAGTTTAGAATACTCTGAACCAAAAATACTAGACAAGTTAGAGCATACCACATAACCGTTACTGAAGTTGAAACGACTTCCTTGCTTAAGTTCTTCATCAGTTAAAGAAACCCAATCAACATCGTAATGTTTAGCTAAGTACTTAAGATGAGAGTACTGCGCATCGGAACGAGTGATATCAAACAATACAACATTATATTTGCTTTTCAAGTCTTTTAATACCGAATCGAAACTAGAAGAACACTTAATCTTATGAGGATAAGACAGAATGTATTCTTCTACCTTTTCACTTAACCCCTTAGCAGACAGAGAACTATCTTGATGGATAAATAAATCTAGCAACTCATCTCTTGTCTGCTCCTCTAACATAACAATATCTGTACACTCTATAAATAAAGTGCGCTTTTTAGTCATTTTACTACTACCTCCCATAAATTAAAAATTCTACCATATAAGACAATATAAAGCCATATAAGGCTATTTTCTCAAACCCTGCTATACTACCCCTATCAGACTAAAACAAGCCTATAAGAGAACGTAAGAACGCAAATAAAAGCATAAGTAAAAGAAATACCCCACAAGCAACTAAAACCCAAAAGGCAATTTTCAAAACAAGATATAAAGCACTAATCCAAAAGATAAATAAGACCAATGCAATTAAAAATAAGATAATGCTAATAACTAACATAAGCAAATTACCTCCTAATAACTAGATATACCTATTATACCACAATAAGATAAAAATAGCAATCTACTCTTCTAACTCGTAACCTTGCTCAGTCATATAAGCCTTTACAGAGTTTAAATTTTCTAGCGCAGTACCCCTCCGCTTAGGTGAGAGAGAACTTATAGAATTAATATCCGACTCCAAAGACTTGTACTCCTCAGATGTTGTAGGGTAGTTAGCTAAACTGGTTTCAATACTTAGAAATGTACTTCTATCAGAGAGAAGAGTTACTAGTGTGTTTAGCAAGGTTGCCCTTATAGTGGAGTTACTCATATAATTAATTTCCTTAGATAAACTTTGATAGTCTACAGGTTGATAAGCATCATCCCCTATCTGAATTACTTTGGAGTATAAGTCAAAGTAACTTAATAACTCGTTTACTAAAGATAACTCACTAGATTTAACATCTTCTGGTAAATGTTCGTTAAGTAAGGACTCCTTTACTGCATTTACTTCTTCTTTCGTCAAGTTTGACTTTAAGTAGTTACGTGTTGAGTCAGAAAATAAAGAAGAAACACTTTCAGAAGTATAAGCTTTAGACTCAGTTATAACTACTGGAGAAGTAGGTAACTGTTTATTTAATGCATAATAGGTAGATACCCCTAGACCGAGTACCAACAAGGCAACTACTAAATACAAACCTGAGTTACTTCTCTTGTACCATGCGTTGCTTTTAGATAGCTTTCTATTACTTCTCTCTAAAGAAGATACCCTACGCTCAAGTTCGTGATAATCCTTTAAAGGTATAGTATCATCACCTTTAGTCTTTATACTTGCTTTACGATAGCCATCTAAAATATCTACCTTAACAGAATTAAACAATTGTGCTTGTTGGGGAGTATAGTAATTATATACCATATCACCGTCTATATATAAATCATAGTCGTCAGATAAATGACCAACACTCTTCCCTCTACCTAAAAAATAATATAGTGCTTGTAAAAAGTTGCTATATGAAGTATGTTCATCAAATAAATCTTCGTATAGCTTTAACACTAAGCCACCAGTAACTACGCCATCAAGGTCGAGGATTTTGTGAATGGAGTCACCTATTTTTCTAGATTCGTCCATCTGTAGCCTCCTTAATAACAAACATAGCACCTAATTTATCAGACATTCTATAAATAGCGTGCTCATGCACAATACGATATAGCAATGAATTTCCAAATAATAATAAACCTGCTAGGACTAATAGTAACTCAGTACCAAAAAACTTCCAGTAAATAGATAATGTTAAGGTTACTGGTAAAATAAAAACAAAGTTCTTAATAAAATCATACTTAAGTCTATACTGAGTAGGAATTGTTAGATAAGTAGAACGTACCCCTTCATAGTATAATCTACTGCATGTGTAATTTAACAAAGACAAAGAAGTATAAGAATAAAAAGCAATTAAATAGTAAATATTAGTTGTTGTAAATTCAATACCACGATATACAGTAGTGAAATAGATACTCAATAATACAAACATAACCTGAATAACTAAGGGAAGAACAAGTCTAACAGATTTAATCAGTAAATACCCATTTGTACGCAAATATCTTGACAAATATGACCTCTTTGGCATAATAACTACCACCATTCTAATAAAGTAAATATATTTACCTTACAAACAATTAAAACAAAAAAGGCTCTAATTGGAGCCTTTCTGTATAGAGGTATTTATACTAATCTTCTTTACGTTTCAAGCCTAGACCTAGTCCACCCAAACCTACAAGAGCTCCAATTAGAGTTAGTGCACTTGTAACTTCACCTGTATTAGGAAGTTGGCTAGCAGTATCTTGGTTGTTATAGTTAACATCTACAGAGATAGTGTTGTTTGCAGATACTACATCTACAATATCTTTATCTTTGTTAGTAATAGTTACAACCTTACCGTCAGCTGTTGCTTCTACAGTTACAGATTTTTCTTTCAAGTTTTCCAAAGTCTTAACTTCTTCTGTAACCTTATTAACGTTACGTTGAAGTTCTTGAGCTTTTTGATTAGCTTCTTGAATTTCCTTAGCTTGAGCCTCTTGGATAGCTAGAAGTTGAGCATCACGCAAACCTTTAAGTTTTCGGTAGTTTTCTTCCTTAACTTTAGCGATACCCTCAATACGAGTTAACTCTTCTTTTGCAGTTTCCAACTCAGCACGGAGTACACCTAGTTTACCTTCAGCACCTTTAAGTTGGTTGTTCAATTTTTCAAGAACAACTTCACGGTTAGTTAGAGCCTGAACAAGAGTATTGTAACGCTCTTTAGCTTTTTCAAATACTTCTTCAGAGTTAGAAAGGTTAAGTTTAGCACGTTCTAGAGCCAATTTTGCAACTTCTTTAGCCTTAGTAAGGACTTCCAATTCACCCTTAGCTGTGGCAAGAGCAGTATCTGCATTTGATTGTTCAGCTTTAGCAGTTTCAAGAGCTGTCTTAGCTTCAGCAAGAGCCTTAGCCTTTTCAGTAGCATCAGCTTTAGCTAGGGCAAGTGATTCCTTAGCAGTTTTCAAAGCTTTAGTGTCTTCAGCCAATTTAGATTCAGCATCAGCAAGAGCCTTTTCAAGCGCTGGGACATCAATCTTGTTATCTTCCAAATCAGATAACTGTTTACGAGCATTAGCAAGAGCTGTTTCAGCGTTAGTGTAGTCAGCTTGAGCATTTTGAACCGTGATTTTAGCTTTTTCTGCTTCTTGAGTAGCTACTGCAAATTCGTCTTCTGCAGTTTCTACCTTATTACGCAAGTTTTTAATGATTTCTGCATTGTCAGATACAATTTCAGTTTTCTTAAATGTAGAGTCTGAACTAACTACATTGTCACTAGTACCATCAAAGTGGATTTTAGTGTCATATTCACCCTCTCCACGTCCAACTGATACCCCAAGGTACTGGATGTGAGAGAAGTAGCTTTCACGTGGTAAGTTAGCTACACCACGTGCATGCCCCCAATCAGCATGACCATCCCAATAAAGCATACTGTAAACACCTTCAACAATTTGTTGTTTGATGTCATAGACAGTGCGAAGTTTACCTGAGTAGTTTGCAATAAGTTCAGCTGTAGCAACCTTGTACTTATCCCCTACCTCGTCCATAGCAGTCAAGTTATGACCATTTGTACCATTAGATAGCTTAGTAATTTCATCTGCCATCTTAATAGAGTCTTCAGTTACTTTAGCCTGCTCTGTACCAAATTGTTTTCGTACTTGGTTAAATAGGTTAGCTGCGAACAATGACAACTCTTTACGAGTTTCATAATCCAAGTTGTATGCATCTACAACACGGTTCTTATCTTTTTCTGTACCATTAAATGGGATAGTGAATGACAATAGAGAACCATCCTCAAAGTAACTAACTTCTCCGAGTTTTTCTAGCTCTTTATAACCCAATTTTTCTAGTTTACTAGATAAGTCCGCTGGTTTACCTTTTTCAAAGTACTCTTTCAAGAGAGCCTTGTACTCATTACTAATAGTAATTTGGTTTTTAGCACCTTCTAATTCTTTTAGCTCTTCTTTAGCCTGTGACAACTTAGTTTCAGCACCTTTAACTTTAGTATCCTTGTTAATCTTATCAGCTTTAGAATTTGCTAGAACTGTAGTAGCTTGTGTAAGGTCAGATTCAGCTTGAGATACCCCACCTTCAGCGTCTTTGAGGGCTTCTTCACGGTTAGCTTCAGCCTTTTTAGCATTGTCAAGGTTAGTCTGAGCAGTCTCTACTGCCTTAGTATCTTCACTAACTTGGTTAGTAAGCGTAGCTACCTCTTTTTCAAGTGGAGCAACATCAGTAGTAGATGAAAGAGAATCTACTTTCTTCTGAGCGTCAGCAACCTTATTAGCAGTATCAGTGGCAGTTTTCTCAGCGTCCTTAACTACTTTAGCTTGGTTTTCTGCTTTAGCAGTTGCGTCAGTTGAAGTGAGTTCTGCCTTTTCAACAGTATTTTGGTTGTCTTTAACCCGGTCTTTAGCTTCTAATGCAGTTTTATTAGCGTCATCTACAAGAGCTGGAGTTACTTTGTTAACTTCTTGGATATTTTCATTGATACCTTTAACTGTTTTTTCAGTATCTTGAATTGTTTTTTCTGTAGAATTAACTACATCTTTTTGATTTTGAACATTTGAATTAGCAGTATCAAATTCAGATTTAGCATCATCAACTTGTTTTTGAGTAACTTCTTTTGAAGTTTCAGTTTTTTCTGTAGTAGGTTGAACATCTGAAGTTACTACTTTATTAGATACTTCATTAGTTACTACTTCATTAGTTACTACTTCATTAGCAGATACCTTAGCAGATACCCCGAAGACTGAAAGAGCAAGTACTGAAACGACTGCGCCTGTGCGTAGTTTCTTAATAGTTCCGTGACCTTGAGTTGCATTTTGTGACATAAGATTATACCTCATTTTTCTTTTATTTTGAAAGGTAAGAAGTAACTATTAGTATAGATACTAACCCCCTAACAACTATAATACAAGTATAAACTAAACTTAATAAAAAGTAAAGTTGTTTGTAAAAAATATTTTGGCGTCTTAAGATTAAGAAAAAAAATATTTTTTTTTCTTTTAGATAATTAAAAAGAGCCAACACAATTAGGTTGGCTCTTTAGTGAGGTGAACTATTTGTTAGGTTTAGTCTTCTTTTCTCTTAAGAGATGCTGCACCGAGAGATGCTAAGAAGATACCCGCAAATGTCATTAGGCTTTCCTCTGTACCAGTATTTGGCAACTGAGGTTTTTGAGGTTGACTTGGTTTGTCAGGTGTATTAGGAGTTTCTGGGTCTTTTGGTTTTGGTGTATTTGTTCTTACAGTGTTTGAGATATAGTCAACACCATTAATTCTGTTAACGTAAGTATTCTCAAATTCACCGTGAGCAATTCTCTTCATGTGAAGTTTAACATCAGCACCAAACTCAGAATCTTCATCTACTGTTCGTAGGAACTCTTCTAAGAATGAGACAGTAACTAAACCAAGTTTCTCATCATGAGATACTTTAGTGAATTTAGTAAGGTCTTCACCTACATTGTAAGTGTGTTTTCTACGGATTTTAGAACCCTTACGGATTACTTCTCCAACCTTAACTACTTGACCATCTTCTAGAGTTACTTCTTCGGTAGCTTTAGTATCTTCTTTAACTTCTTCTAAAGTAGTTACAGTGATATTAGTAGATGCAATAGTCTTGTATCCTAGGTATTTATCACCCTTCTCATCGTAATCATCTGAGAATTGAACTTCCCAAAGCTGACTTCCACGATTAGATGGTAATTTAGCACCTTGTAATAGGTAATCAAACTCTTGACCATAAGCAATTGTCTTATTATCTACAGAAGTTCCGTCTACCACAACATCCTTCTTAGGAGTTACATTAGGTACATTATTCTCTACTACGTTTCCGAAGTACCCATTTCCAAAGTCAATTTGGAAAGTTTGGTTTTTGTACTTACCAGTAAAGCCTTTATTTACAGACATAGGCATGTGGAAGAAGATATCTTGACCAGTCTTCACATACTTATCATAGAATGCTTGAGAATCTTTAGCTACCCAAAGATGGAATTTACCAAACTTAGATACATCAATTCCACTACCTTTAATGAACTGTTGAACTGACTCAGGTAATTCACCTAGTTTAGTAGAATCTACTTCGTAGAAGTCTAAGTCTTCTACCTTTTCACCCTTAGAAGTTACTGCATAGTAATCTTTTGTGATAGGAGTTACTGCTTGTTCTGGGTAATTTTCTAAGTAACCAAAGCCTTTAGCAATAGCAGACTTAGGAGATTTATCATTAATGTATTGGTCTAAATCCCACTCAGCTACATAGTAGTTAATATCTGTTTGTAGCAAAGTCTTACCGTTAATATTTTTACCTTGTTTATTGGTATTATTCTTAACTGGTTGGATTTTGTGATTTCCACCACCATTTGGATTGTTTGGATTATTAGGGTTGTTAGGTGAACCTGGAGTATGGATACGAACCTTGTTAGAGTAAGCAGTATAACCACCACCTTTTGGTTTATCTGGAGTAATTTGTTTGTAAACGTAAGTTACTTCAGTGATACCATCGATTACTTTTCCAGTTTCGTTACCAACAGTCTTATTAGGAACTAATTGATATACTTTTCCACCAAACTTAATTTCTTTAGGTTTGTTGTCTGTTGTATCGTAAGGATCACCAACTTTTCCACCTTTGGTGTCTTCGTGGTCATTTCTAATTGTGTTGCCTTCTTCATCTACATAATGAACAATAACATCACCAACATTAGGAATCTTATCAACTGGTTTGTAGAAGTATGTTACTAGTTTAGTACCCTCTTCTACTTCGCCTGTTTCTTTACCTTCAATGTGATTAGGTACACGTTTGTATGTGATACCATCTTTTGTAAAGGTTTCACGAATTTGGTCTGTGGTATCATAGTGAGAACCAACGGGCTCGTTTACAGTATCTTTAGTTCTTCCAAGAAGAATATTGCTACCCTCTACTCGATATTCTACGTCTACGTTCCCAGTTACTCCACCATTAACATCCAAACGGAATACGTTCTCGTAAGTTGCACCGTCATTTAAAGTTCTGTAAATGATAGTAAATGGAGTAGGAGTATATTCTTTAGCTAAATCTTTGTTAGCAATAGCTAACTCTTTTTCATTACCTAAAGCCTTCAACAAACGACTAGATGTTTCGAAAGTAACATTCCAAGTAGAGTTTGCTTTCTTAGTACTCTCTACGTCGATTTCGAGACCTTCAGCCATATAGTCAGATAACTCAATAGACCTAGTAAGAGGTCGACCAGACGGAAGAGATTTTGGTTTAAGGATAAAGTGGTTTGTAGAGTTCTTAGCAACTGATTGGTTATCTACATCTACACCGTCTTCGTTTTGAACAAGCTTCTCAGCTGGGGTATTTACTACCAATGAAGTTAGGTTATATTTAGTAGTAGGAGCCTTAGGTTGCTCTGGAACACGTTTAAACTCAGGTTCTTTAGGCTCACTAGGTTTCGCTAAAGTTAATGTAGGAACTTTAGGAAGTTCTTGCAATTTTTCTGGAGTGAAAGGAGCTGGAGTATAAGGAACCGGAGTCCATTTAGAGTCTTGAGGTTTGAATCCTACCTCTGTGTACTCTACTGGTTTCCAAGAAGAATCTTCAGGTGAGTAAGTTACTTTCTCATACCCTACTGGCTTATAAGTCGCATCTTCAGGAGTGTAAGTAACTTTTTCGTAAGTTACTGGTTTCCACTCAGCACTCTTAGGAGTGTATGTAACTTTTTCGTATGAAACTGGTTCGTACTTAGGTGGAGTTTGTGGTTTATACTCTACAGGCTTATAAGTAGCTTTTTCATATGTAACTTTATCATAAGTCACTGGAGTATAAGGAGTTGGTGTTGTTGGAGTAAATGGAACTTTCTCATAAGTTACTGGAGTCCATTTAGTATCCTTCGGAATGAAAGTTACTGGTGTGTATGTGGCTGGTTCATATTTAACTTCAACATACTTAGGAGCATTTTCAGTTACTAAAGGTTTCAAAATTATTTTACTCTTAAGAGTAGTAGGCATTGACAACCAATCACCAAACAATGTAAACTCTACATAAGGTTTAAAATCATTTTTTTGATTATTATAATTTGGAGTAGGACTTCCTTTAAGAATATCCATTGGAGTAAGATAATCCCAACCTGTAGAGTGAACATAGTGTACTGTTTCACCAGACATAGTGTAAAGATATGCACCTCTTGGAGCATCTGCTAAGTCAGATACGCCCCCTGGAGGAGCAGTATATACGTGCTGATTGTAATTAGCTTCCAAACCAGAATTAGCTGGATTAAGAGTTGTAGAACCATTTTCTGTAGAAATATGAGAACCTTGTTCATAGTCTACGTCAGATACAATACCTGTGTAAGCTGCATTTACACTAATGTTTGTTCCTTTAATTACAGGTTTCAAGAACAACTCATAAGCTGCCCCACCTGAATAGTTAAAGTCTAGGGCGTTAGTATTACTGTACCCTAAGGTGTTATAAGGGTTAGTTGTCTTACCTTTAGGAGTGTAAACTCTTGCAGTTACTAGCACGTCCAAAGGCTGACCATTCTTCATTTCACCTGCATCTACCAAACGGTAAGTCATTTCTCGGTAAGCAGTACCAGACTTAGTTGTCTTCTCTTCACCTGAGAACACAGTAGCATACACAGGTGGTTCTAAGAATGTATCGTTATGGATGATATTCTTACGAAGTGCTTCGTCAAATGAATATACAGTACCACCTTTTACATCAGTAACCTTAGTTACCCCACGTTTCCAACGTAAGCTTACACCAGTTACACCTTCGGCTGTAGATACCCCTTGGTATGAAGTTCTGACACCACGAACCCACTCCCAACCACTTGAGAAACTATTAACTTTTCTAGGGTCTTCACCTGAGAAGTAAGATGTAGGTTGAGTTGAATAAATAGCATCTTCAGTATTTTTAGGAGGTAAACTCTGTTTTTCTGCTTCTAACTTAGCGTTATAATCATCGACAGTCTTCTTGTCTTTAGTCATATCGCCAGTATAAGTTAAGCCAGCTGCCTCCATAACTGCTCTATTGTAAGCTTTGATAGCAGTATTCTTCTCTGCTGCGTTACCACTTGCTTGTTGTTTAGCTGCTAGGGAACGTTTTTCATTCTCAGCTTTAGCCGAGTTAGAACGACGGTCTGTCTCAGCTTTAGCAGATAGAGAAAGCTCTTTATTTTTAGCAATTACTGAATTAGACTTAGCAATGTTGTCATTTTCTACAGCTTTTGCAGAATTTGAACGTCTTTCATTCTCCGCTTTAGCAGAATTTGAACGTTTTGCGTTTTCTGCATCTACTGATTGAGAACGAGCCTTATCAGCTGGATTAACTGTAGCTGCATTAGAACGTTTTTCATTTTCAGCTTTAGCAGATAGAGAACGTTTAGTGTTCTCTTGCTCAGCAGATAATGAACGTTTATTTGTTTCAGCTTGAGCAGATAATGACAACCTTTCATTCTCTTTTGCAACAGAGTTAGAAAGAGTAGCATTGTTATTTTCTACTACTTTTACTGCGTTTGAACGTTTTTCGTTCTCAGCCTTAGCAGAAAGTGAACGTTTGTTATTTTCAGCGTCAGCAGATTGAGATTTAGCTTTATTTTCTTCTTTAGTACCCTTAGCAGAGTTTGAACGTGACTCATTTTCTTTCTGAGCAGACAATGAGCGATCATTATTTTCTTTTACAACAGAGTTAGATTTTGCAATATTGCTTGCTTCAACCTGTTTAGCAGAATTTGAAAGACGTTCATTTTCAGCTTTTGCAGAGTTAGACCTACGAGCGTTCTCTGCTTCTACAGAAGAAGAGTTACTGTTATTGATTTCATCTACATTCTTAGCAGAAAGAGAACGTTTAGCATTTTCTTCTGATGCTGATGTAGATAAACGAAGATTTTCTTGAGATACAGAAAGCGATCTAGCTTTATCACTATTAACTACTGCTTCAGCAGATAAAGATAACTCTGCATTTTTTGATTCAGCTGATAATGATTTAGCTTTGTTTTCTTCTTCAATACGAGTAGAATTACTTTTGTTCTTTTCTACGATTAAAGAATTACTTGTAGCAACATTTTCATATTCTGCTTTCTTAACTAAATAAGATTTAACAGATTCTTTGTTAACTTGCTTAAGTTTAGTTAAGTTAAGTAGGTACTCTTGATACCCCTTAACACCTTGGGGTGTATTTTGAACCTCTTTAGATACTTCAATAATAGCATCTTTATATTGAGCCAAGACAGATGCAGACTCAGAATCTACAGATTTTACGAACTCTTGATAAGACTCTAGAGCTTTCTTATATTCTGCATCTAACTCTTTATTCTGTGATACTACTGTTTCTTTATCTTTCTGCCATTGTGATACTGCAGTAGAGTGCTGAGTAGCAACAGATTTAATATCTTTAGACATTTCAGATTCTTTAGCTGAAATAGATTTAATAGCTTTCTCAGTATCTTCTGCAGTTGATGTTGCTTTAGCTACTTGAGTTTTACCTTGTTCTACGTTAACACCTTGGTCTTTTGCATCTTGTACTGCTTTGTTAAGTTCATCGTGATTTACTTTAACGTTTACATTACCAGTAACATTATCTGCATTTTCTAAATTAGACTTTTGAGCATCTGACAAAGTACCTGCTGGAGCATTCAAGTTAGTAGCTGGGTTACCTGTAGGAGTGTCATTTGTAATATCTGACTCCTTAACCTCACCTACCTTATCCTCTACTTTAGGTTGATTTGTAGCTTCTACTTGGTCAGCATAGGCAGTATTAGTACCCATAGCCATACCAACCGCTGCTAATCCGAGGATAACACCTGCTGCCCCTCCTACCTTCATGGTTCTAATTGAACCATAGGCTTTCGTTTCTTTACTATATGAAGACATATATAGTTCACCTCACAAAATTTTACTAGACATCTCTTATAAATTAAATGTACAAAATATACACATAATGTAAGAAATATACATATAATGTAGAATAATGTATAAAATTATACATAAAATAAATATAAGAAACATACGTCAAAAATAACAAGCCTGTATGGTAACTTTAATGCTACTGAAGTAAAGAAGAAAGAGCAACCAATTTAGGTGCTCTTTTAAACTATAAATAGCGAGGATTAAGATTTATATCAAGTACTCCAACTACTGTATTAAGTTCTCTTCCACTGAAACATGGAATTCCTGAAAGCTTCATGGCTCCACGTTTTAATTTGTCTGGTAGGTCTGGAAATGGTTGAGCAAGGTTCATACCCTTATACTGTTTCCTAAAGATTTTAGCTTCTTCTTCTGTAAGACCATAATACACTAAAGCCTCTTCCATAGAATCTAGTAAAGGGTTATCTGTATAGATAATCTTCGCTCCACCACCTTTTCCAAGTTCTTTAGCTTGAGATAGAGTTAACTCTTCACCTGTATTAGAATTGATGTATTTTCTTCCTGGAGCAGTGTAAACAAACAACTTGCTAATGTCTACTGTTTTTAACTCACCATCAATACCCAAGACGAACACATTATTCATAAGATAGAGCAAATCGTCTTCGTCGTTTAATGAGTACTCATCTTTAGTTGAGAGCTCTTTTACCCCATAAGGTACATTTGAACCCTTAGGGAAAATAAGAGAATAACCCTCTTTGAGTTTACCATTCTGCATTTCCCAAATGAGAGATGCCAACCGTCTAGGTGACATAGAGCCTTTGGGAAAAGGAGAAACAATACCATCTGCTGAGTCACCACGCAATACCTTATAAAGGAGCAAAGTATTATAAGGCACATAAAGATTTTTGAAAGAAGATAACCCCTCAACTACTTCTTGAAAGTTGTCAGGTGTAACTTGAATGTACCTATTCTTTTCCAAATCTTTGCTTTCTGCCCAAGTAGTTTTCTTACTTCGGAAGAATACAGATACCTGTTCGTCTACCAAAGGTAACATATCTGCGTCATTGGTAATTACATCTATGTAATGGTTAGGGTATTGTTCTTTAGCCTTTTGAATTGCTAGGAAAACTAAGTCATCGGCTTCCCAATTATGCATAAATACACATTGAACTCCACCTCGTTGTAGTAAATCTTGTGCTAAAGATACCCCTTCGTACATATCGGAGCGCATACTTTCACGCTTACCTTTGTACTCACCATCTACTCCAGTAGGTTGTTCCTTCATGAAGTAAGCTTTACGGCTAGGACAAGGACGGTCAAAGCAAACAACAGTAGGAATTTTTCCACCTTTAGACCAGTTGAAAATGTTTTTGATAGTACCGTTAGCAATTGTTGTATCTACTACTTGAGATACCCCATTCACTTTGATTGTACGTGATAGTTTAACTCCTGCATAGGAGAAGTTATGAGCCATGTGGTTAAAGTCCACAATAAGGACTCGGTCTGATTTGCTTGTTGGATTAAATGTCATTTTTAACCTTTCTGTTCTATAATTTATTTATTTTACATACAAGAGAACTAGTTTTTCTTTGTTGGAGAAGATGAGATATAAGCCTTAAGTTCGTCTTCGTTGTCTATCTTCCAATCTTCTTTATGATTCCACTCATAAGTACCGTCGCTATACTCTACTATTTCTACTGACTTAGTGTAAGAGTAACTAGGATTAGGAGCTCCATAATAACCACCACATTCCTTAGAATAGTAAGACTTAATATCATTTAAGTTAGATGTATATGACAAATCTATATGCTTTACAGAATGAGTTGTATAAGTTTTAGACTCTTTATTATAAAGTATTAAAGTACCTTCAGTTTCTGAAGAAACACCTAACCAATCTGAGAAAATATCCAAGAAACTCTTCCCATAAACATTTTTAACGTAAAATAAGGATTCAGCATCTCCAATCCTCATACCAGTCAATTTCTTTAAATTTTGAACACTCTGGGTTGGTTTAGTAGTGTAATACTCTAAATCAGTTATAACTTTATTGAAATTTTTACTACCTTCTTTATAGCTAGTGTAAACTGGAGTTATAGTAGAAAACTCATTGTAGGAGGTTGTTGAAATTAGTTCTTTTTCTTTTTTAGGCGAGTAAGAGAAAATTAACATAATTACAAATAAAATAATAGAAATTATAAATAGAGTATTTAGAACTTTGTCTTTAGGGAAAAAGACACTCGTACCTTTTTGCATACTACCCATCCTTAGAAACAACGGACATGACTACAGTCTGTTGGAACTCCCCTTTAGGCAACCTCTGTTTAGAGAAGTCCCACATGAACACTGTTCCGTTATTTTTAAGTAACTTACGAACATTTACTAGGTGCATACCAGTTTCGATACCGTTCATGTTTCCTAATAGTAAGATATCAACTTTCAAGTCTTTAGGTAGGTTGTCGGGGTGATAAGCCTTTAGACCACGATTTTGTAAATCTTTTAGAGAATATTTGTCAATATCAACACCAACATACTCGTGACCTGACTCCCTTAAATATTCTGCGAATACCCCTCTACCACAACCGAAGTCCATCACTACTAACTTCTCAGAGCCATCAACTAAACTGCTTAGTACTCCTTTAACTAATTCAATATTTTTACTTACCATTTAAATACTCCCATATCAAAGCATCTTTTAACATTACTGCTATCTTACCATCGTAAGTAGAGTAAATCTTAACAGAACCACTATGTTTATATAGAAACTCGTGACCTCTTCCTATGTATGCAATTTGAGTTGGTAGAACTGAGTAGATTTCGTCAATCAAGTGCTTTTTCTTAAAGCTATTTAGAAACTCCTCTACACTAGCATACTCCCCTACTAAGTATTTATTTGAGGATTCATTTTCAGTTGACCTAACTGTAAGCTCTAAGACCTCTCCACCACCAAACTCACTGTGCCTATGACTAACATACTCACACTGATTGAAGAGAGCCAGTGCAACATAAGATGAGCAGTGACTAACCAATCCAGTGGTTAAATCCTTAACCTCAACTCCAATCAAGTAGTGTTTTAATAAGGATTTTACATCTTCTACCGTTTTTACTTCCATTCTTATTACCGTACCCTTTCAACTACATACAAACCATCACGCTTATAGACATCGTAACTAGGATTACCATCTCCAAGAGTAAGAGAACCATCGCCTAAAAACGTAAGTGGGGATTCTTTTGTTGTTGATTCAATACCTTTAAAATCTTCAATCTCTAGTACACCAAGAACCTCTTCTTTGAGGTCTCCGTCACCTTCTAGTATAATTTTACCTAATCCTTGACCGTAAGCGTACCTATCAAGCTCAGTTACACTAGATAGTTCGACGTAGTCACCTACCTCCAAAAATCCTTGTTCGTTTTTATCTACTTTCATGACTATACCTCAAATTTTTGATACTACTATTCTACCATCTTAGAAAGAAAAAAGCAAAGGGAGTTAAAAAGAAGTGTAAAAGTCTTACACTTCTTTTAGTTTTACTTATTTAAATTCCTCATAATACTTACAACTTAGGCTAGATACCTTCCTGCTCAGCCATCTCTGCAAGCATTTCTTCGTGCGTAAGAGGACGTTCTAGGTCTTCATCAGAACCTAAACCAAGATAAGAACTCAAGAGATTAGCCAACTCTGTTGCATCTTTCATACTTAGAGAGATACCCTTACCCATTCGGGAACGGTCTTCATTCCAAGAACGGATATCGAGTTTAGGTTCCTTACCATTCCAAGATACCAAGTTCAACTGAGTTGTCCAACCACTAGGAGTAGGATTTCCGATAATTCCAATCTCCTCGGTTACTTCATAACTGAAATCGTTTGCCATGTAAATTTTTCTCCTTTAAATTCTAACTAGATATATTGTAACACACATGCAAAAATAAAACCAGTTCAATGGAACTGGTTAAACAATCTTTTAAGTAAGTTAGTATAGGATTTGGTCGGGTAATACTACCTGAATGTAGTAATCTGTCTTATCAAAGATTTTAATACTTGGTTCAGATGGAACAAAGCTCTTCTCAACCTCTTGAGCAACTAAAACAATAAAATTTGTACTGTCCTTATTTTCACTTATCCCAGTCTTTATTTCTTTAAAAGACCTAACCATAAACGGAACATCTAACACTCTGGTATTATTTGCATACCCCAATAGTTGATTGTAGGCATTTTCTAGGCTAGAGTAAACACTAAGGATATTTTGACTACTTTTTTGTAAAGGAATTAACGCTGAATTACTTTCTTGATAACGTCTTTCACAGACTACATAAGAGTACATTACCATTACAATAAATACCTTTCTTAAAATTCAACTAAAATTGCAGTTGCATCGTCATGCCTTTTGACTTCCGAAGATTCGTTACTATCTTCCCAGTCCCTTAAGGTCTTTAAAGCAGAACTAAGAGATACTTTTCCACTAAATACATCTTGGAAAGATACTAATCTATTAGATAATACTCGTTCAAAGCCGTCAGACATGATAAGACAACGATTTAACTTAGAAGTATCGAAACTTCTTTGAATAAACTCATCCTTGTAATTTCCATAAAAACTAACAGTCCAAAAGCCATTCTCGGTATTCATAGCTTCACGATTAGCAGTCATTTGAGTTTTTACTGCTTTAGTGACATCTTTACCGAGCTCTAAGGCACGTTTGCGAACCTCTATAGTCTTGCTAGAGAACTTCTTAATACGGTTATCCGTCACGACTTCTAAAGTACCGTCATTCATCTCAAAAACAACTGCACAATCACCAAGTACAAAAGCTGTTGTACGTTCATAAAACTGTGATATACCTGCAAAAGTTGCACTAGGATAGTTTTCTTTAGTTAAACTTAAGTTTAGAAAATCCCTATCTTCACACAAAGAGTCAGTTATGCACATACAAGCATGCGGAATAAAGACAAAGGGACAAGTCTTTAACCCTTTAACTAATTTATCTGCTAACCATTCTGCTTGAGAGTGATACCCTTTAAGAGGTGTTGCAGAGATAGGAGTTGCACCATCAATAACGCCAATAGACTTATCACCTATGAAAAGCCTATCTCCCCCCCAATTACCTTTAGGGAAGTCTATAATACTGTCAATTACTTTCATACACTACTCCTTAGTACCAATAATTAAAGTTTTTGTACTACTGTAATAATAAGGAATATAGCTTGAACTAGTAGGTTTTAGTTTATGGTTGTAAACGTCAGCTACTAAAACTTCAAAAGACTGCTCCCTATTCCTAAATAAGTGCATCTTACGAGGCATACCCAAAGAGATGAATTTATCAATCAAACGAGTCTTGTCAACACCTTCAATAGATGCGAAACGAAGTAATGCAAGTTGAAGTGCTTGGTTAATATTATTCAAACCAGTTTTAAGAGAAAACTCTTTTAGGAAAGATAGCTTGGTAAGTAAGTCAACTTCATCTTTAATTACCATTTCACCAGACTTGAAGATTTGTTTGTCATAACACACCATATCAATTAGTACAGTTAGAGCAACAAATTTTCTATACTGTTTATAAATTTGAGCAAATCTAATATAGACTCCGTTACCTCTCTCGCAATGGAAGTTAAGGTAATCCTCATTTTTCCAATTACGTTGAGTAGAGTTAATAGAGATTATAGTACGAGGTACAATATGATCAGAGATAATAAAGATAACTGGCTTATTTAGTTTCTTCAAAACTTCCACACGGTGCTGACCATCTATAATTTCATAGTTACTATTTACCATAACTGGAGATAGTTGCCCCATTTCCTTAATCTCTTCCTCTAAGTTAGGATTGGAGCTTATGCTACGATTTCCTCTCATCTTTTTGAATAAAGAGTAATCAGTTGTTGAAAATAAAGAACCAACAACATTTACACCTACCTGATTTGTTGAAGATTTATACTTTACCATACAAACCTCCCAAACCTTTCTTTCAAAGGTATATAAACGTAATCGCCCTTAACAGTATAAGATCCCAAGCTTACAAAATACTCTTCTTCTACTTCTGTATATTCGGATGCAGAATGACTTTCTAAATAAGAAAATAAGTCATCGGAAACAACTGTACAAAGCATAGTGAATAAATCATTTAAAAACTTCTCTGAACGTTCTACACCAAATGCATCTTTTAAAATGATTACTAAATAACTAATGAGATCTTTAATAGGTAAAATTACTTTAAATGGAGAGATAGTAACTAAAACACTATTATAATCGTTTATACCTACTACACCACCCTTACCCTCATCAGATACACATCTGGGAGATATACATCTCTTAGCCTGTATATATTTTAAATCGAAACTAGTTAGTTTAGAAGATAGCAAACCACAATTAGGTTCAAAACTTAGATGATTTGCAATCCTTAAAGGAATACCTACACATGGTTTTCCTTTAATGAGTTCAAACTTATCTGTTGGAAAATACTCTAAAGGACATGAAAACCGGTATGAAAAGTCTTCTGGTAAATCATCTATACAAGATTTAAAAAGAGAAAGTAAAGATTTAACCATCTCATCTGTCCAAGCAAGACTTACGTCAATACTACAACCACGGAACACTTTGCCCTTGTAAAGATAGTCTGTAAAAGGACTTAAATAGCTAGCTAATAACTTTGGGTTAGATAATACTTCTTTACTAGACTCTAACACAGTATTTGGTATATAAGTCATACCATGACCAATACCTGATACTTCATTTAACTTATCCCCTATTTCCTCAATAGAATCTAAGGTATTAACCTTAGAGCCATTAATATCTAAGACAGAGTAAAAGTCATCAGCATTAAATAACCCTAAAGAACCATACAACTTATAGTTTTCAATCAGCTTATGCGCTGAACTGCTAAGATGATACGAAACACGATTGAGTGAATTTATATTCACGATAGTTTTTGAAGTACCCTGCTGGCTACTTACTGTAATAAAAACTACTCATTTTATATTCTTTCTACCTGATAGTTATTTGTTTAGTTGGTTAATTGTCTCAGGTAACAAAAATATCTGATAGATACCCACAACTAAGGAACACACTCCTTAGTTCTAGGTAACTACCCTAATACTACATCTACTTAAGCGTAATTAACCTAAGCTTAAACAGTAACTAAGACAACAATTATTCTTAAGGTAACTTAACTCGTTCGCCTTTGTCATCTAATAAGTACTCTCTGCCATCCTTTGTTTCGTTGTAGATATACCCTTCTTCGTCTAGATAGTACTTAAAAGGTAAACCATAACGATACCTCATTACTATGAGCTTACTTTCATGTCGTCCATGAAATTCTAGGTGCTCTTCTTTACTACAAACAATCACTGCACATACCTCCTAACGATAGTTCCTAAATTTCCGAGTAATGTAACGTCGATCGTAATGAACTGAAAATACGATAAAAGGAATATCACCACAAACAATTAATGTGTTATAAAGAGGTTCACTACTCTTGAATTCTTTCGTATTGCTGTCAATATCAGATATAACTGCACTTACAATAGGAGATTCAAAGATGATTGTAATCTTAGGCTCACCATCACCTAACTCAATAGATTGGTTTACAAGTTTACCTACTTTTGTTTGAATATTTTCCAAATATAATTTCATATTTTACCTACTTCCTAAAATACTTTCTACTAATGGGTAAGTTATTTGCCATTTTACACCATGGCATACCCCTAAGGCAGCATATAAACTAGCTAAATCGTGAGGGAATTCCTTACACTCAATACGATATCCGTCATAATTAGCTAAGAGATTTGCATAGTGCATTTCAGAAATCATTATATACTCACCCCCAACAGAATAACAATTACACAAAGAAAAGTTACCAATGGAGTTTGTTTTTATCTTCTCCTCTATTAAAGGAGTGTAGTTACGATACGATTGGTCGCAAGATAGCCTATAAGATAAGAAAATGGATCTATCAGAATCAAAAGACATTAGAAATGTATTACGATGATACACTTTAAAATCTTCTGTTATAATAAAACCATCAAAGGACTTAAGACTTTCTAAGAAATTCAATACATCTGGACTCACAATTTACCGCTCCTTAATTAACTATTATAATAGATTAACTTCTTCTTTTTCTGTATATAGTACCAGTTTTCTTAGCCCTTACTGGAGTAGTTAGGGCATCTTCCACAGACCAACCACTATTTAAACGATTATACAAGGCATTAAAACTAAGATTATAAGCTTTAGCCATACTAGAATAGGATGGGTAGATATTACCTAGATGGTCTTCTATACTAACAGAAACCTCTTTACTATACTCAGAATGTTTATGAGTACTGCATAAAAGACTATCTTCTAAAGACCAACCCCTATACAACCTAACTTTTAACGTCTTCTCATCTAAATCATAAGCTTCAGCTAACTCCTTGTAGGAATTATAATGCTTACCTAAATGGTCTTTAATATTTTGAGATTTAGTATATTTAGCTAGAGGTGTGGTTAATGCATCCTTTAAAGACATACCCTTAGCTCTTCTACTGAGAAAAGCTTGATAAGAAATACCATAATGCTTTACCATAGAAGAAATAGATGAAAACTTATTTCCTAAGTGGTCATGAACAGTATGACTTTTCTTATCAAAAGTTAAGGCTTTCTCCAAAGACCACCCCTTATCTATTCGAGAACGAAAAGTCTGCCTAGGTATATTGTAGTGTCTTACCATAGACGATTCCGACTCGAAATGATTACCTAAATGATCTTTAATCATGTAAATTCTCCTTAGTACTCATTAGGCATACTTGCCTCAATTGCTCTTTCACGTTCAGCCTCAAAAATTTCTTGTTCTTCAAAATCAAGCTGACTATAAGTTTTGTGCCTTCCCAAACTATCTACCTCTCGAGAGTAATAAGCTAGAGCAAGATCCACCCCATAACCAAAACTCTCTCCAATCTCACGAACCTCTTCAACGTCAGGTTCTGGAATGCATAAGAAACATACCCAAGTCCTTCCTTGCATTCTGTTGTTTAGAGTATAGCAACGAGTACCCTTCTTTAAAACGCAACCACACTCAGAACAAGTACGGTCAGCCTTAATTGTTACAATCTTACAATTAGAACTAGGCTTTAATAGAATTTGATTTTTCTCATAAAGTGTAGGTCCTTGCGCATAAATGGTTTGCAAATTAGAAATTTTACACATAATCTGACTCCTTCAAAACTTTACATACGTTGGCTAGTAAAAAAGCTACTACTATAAGAAAGTAATCAAACCAACTACTAACCTTTCTAAAATATATAAAAATTTTACAGTATTTACAGATAATTTACAAGACTATGTACTAAAAATTTTTGCTTACTCTTAATCACTATTTTAAGTAATTATAAAATAAGCAAAATTTTGGACTATGAGATATTTTGTATATTTACTATCTATCTTTCAGTTGTTGAACTTCCACCTACTTGACTATCTTCATCTTCACCCAAGATGTAGAGATAGGCTTGCTCTGCTTGTTTACAAATACTTGGCAACTTAGAGTCAAAGTCACGAATAGACTTAGACCAATTTTGCACATAGGCTACTGAATTGTTTTCTTTTAGAGTACCCGAGGTTACAAAATCACTAATACCAGTCTCCTGACAAAGTAAGGCTGCAGTCATCTCTGCAATACACTCCTCTACTGAATATCGTGCACCTGCAAATCCATCTGACATAGTAACACCAATACGGTCCAATCTTTTAGCATGACCAGTAGAGTGAGCCAACTCATGAAAAGTTACAGAGTACTTAGCGTCTGCCCATTTATAACTTTTATTGACATGGACTAAGTCTTCACTAGGACGGTAGAATGAGCGACCGTCATTTACTTCCTCATATTTAACACCTGAACGTCTTAAATAATTACCAATTACACGTTCTGGGTCTTCCTTAGAGAGTACCAACTCACCAGTACCATCTTCCTTAATACGTCTAGGGAATGAATTACCCTCAGAATCCTTAAAATGCCTTACATCAGCTACCAAAGAATACTTTAAAACAAAGAACTTGGTGTAGTATTTGCCATCTTTCTTAAAAACAGTACCCCCTCGACTGGTTTGATAAGACTCACCATCCTTTAGAGGAATTTCTACATCTTCTGGTTTAACTTGAGTAGTTACCTCACTGTAAAATACTACTGGAAACCATTCAATACCTTTTTGAAATTTGAAATCTGTACCATGCTCCTCATTATACTTATTAAGTTGGTTTTTAGTCATATACTCTCCGTTAGGGAGAATGATGCGGTTAATACCACGATACATTTTCTTAGATACCCAGTTTATAGAAACACCAAACTTATGAGGGTTCTGCCAAGGCATAATACCATCCTGCTGGACACGTTTTAAGAATGAATCTATAACTACATCAATAGCTGTTTTCTTTTTCTTCTCCGTCATAACGAGAAACCTCCCCATATAATAAGTAACAACACCTATTATAGCATCAATTAACAAAAAAGGAAACCCTGTTTAAGGATTTCCTAATTACTTATATATAAGTTATTACTAAGCATCTTCTTCTGGTAAAACATCAGTTTTTGCAAGTTCCTCATCTTCTGGTAAGATATCAGTCTTTGCAAGTTCATCTTCTTCCAAAAGGACATCAGTTTTTGCAAGATCTTCTTCTGGTAAAACTTCTGTTTTATCTAAATCTGCCGTAGCGATAGATGCTGTAAATAACTCTGCAAGAGGTACTGGAGTTTCGTCTACTTCAATGAAGTTTGTTTGAGGCTCTTCTGATTCAGCTAAGTCCTCTTCAACTTCCTCGAAAGCAACCTCATAAGCAGGCATATCTTCAGTATCAGTAGCGATATCTTCGAACTCATTCACTTCAACTAAATCTTGAGTAGATACAGAAATAATATCTTCTACTTTAACACGGTCAGTTGTAGATTCTTCTACAAAACCAGTTGTAGTGTTTTTGTTTGAACCATTTGAAGAATGACTCGCTGCTAATAGTTCTGCCTGTTCTAGGGCAAGTCTATCTTCTTCATCAAGCTTACGTTTACGTCTGAAACCTAAGTAGGCAAGGAATCCTGCTACTGAAGTTCCTACCCCAGCCAATAGGTAAAGTAAGTTATCATCATTAAAGATAGAGAAAGCAAGATTAGGACTTAGTAGGAAGTTTTTAACAGATACTGTAGATAAGTTCCCTGCTTCATCTTCCGCCTCCACTACGAACTCATTTCTATCTTGACCAGTAGATTTCATGTCATAGTAGTAAAGACCAGTTTTCTCATCATATTGTAATTTTACTTCTTTGCCATTTAAATAAGCTTTTACAGATTTTAACTTAGAGATATCTCTAACATCAATAGTAATACGTTTTTCATTAGATTTATAACGTCCACCATCTCGAATACCAGTAATAGAAATCTGAGGAGCAGTGTTATCTACTATGAATTGCATTGTTCTATTTGATGAAGAGTATTTTACACCAGTCTCAGTTTGAGAGAACACCTCAATAGTATATACCCCTTCTTTTTCAAAGAAAGATTTATCTATTGTGTAAGTATATTGCCAGTTACCATTTACACCACCTGAGCGTGAAACCTTGATAGCGTCTTTAGGAATAGAAATTTCCTTACCATCTTTAAATACCTTGATAGTTGTTTTATCAGCGTTAATCTTATCTACGTTAGATTCTAGCAACTGGATATTTGAAGTTATAGCTTTGAAAGAATGACCTTCTAATCCGTAGTTTACAATAGAGTAACTTGAACCTTTTTTATTGATTGAGAAGTTTTCAGTTGTATCTGAAACTAACTTACCGTTACTATCATAAGTTTTAACAACTAATGTATAATAGTCGTCTTCTGCGATACCCTTGATGCTGTAATGACCATCTTTATATTCGACAAATTCAGAAGAGTTAAGCTCTCCTTGCGCCCTACCAATAAGCTTAATTTCTGTTCTAGAAGTATCTACTACTTTTGTATCTACACTTACTTTCAAGTCTAGGTTATCTGCCCTAGTAAATGTAGTTGTGTCACCGTTAGATGCAACAGAACTATCTTTATTACTTTGGTCACCATAGAGTGAATTACCACCAATAGTAATATCTGAAATACCTTTAGGAGCCTCTTTTACGATAGGAGCCTCAACTTTAGGTTCCTCTTTTGGAGGTTGAGGTGTAACTGGTGCTTCTGGATTAACAATATTTGCATTTCCTGGATTAACACTAGGTTCATCAGTTGGAACAACTGGTGTAGTAGGTACACTTGGAGTAGATGGCTCAGTAGGTGTACTAGGAACTTCTGGAACTGGAATAACAGGTCTATCTGGGATAGGCTGAGGAGATGGTTTCTCAGGCTCAGGTTGCGGAGTTGGATCTGGAATAACAGGTTTATCAGGTTCTGGTTGAGGAGTCGGAACTTCAGGTTCTGGTTGTGGTTTTTGTACTTCTTTTTTAGGCACATTTACAGTAACCGTACCAACAGTAGATACCCCATATCTTGACCTGCTTTCGATTGTTAGGGTGTGCTCTCCTTCAGAAAGCTTACCATCTAAATTGAAATTAGCAGTTGTTTCACTACCTTCAATCTCAGCATACCCAATTACCAATTCTCCTTCTTTAATTGAGTAATAATTAGACGGAGAATCACCTTTCAAGTACTGGTCTTTGTTAGGTGTAATGTCTAGAATAGAACCATCTGACTTTTTAACATCAAGGCTGTATGTCTTGTTTGTAGTAATATTAGCTACAACAATGTTGTGTTCTTCACCATCAACACCAATATAACTAGCGACTAACTGAGAGTTAGTTGGAAGAATATTTCCATCTAACGGAAGTCTAATACCATTTTGAAGTACTTGAGAATAAGTAACAGTACCTGAGATATTTTTTAATTTACCTTCGAAAGTATTTTCTTCATTTACTTCGATTTCCTTAGGTTTGTCACCCTCAGAAACAGAGAACTTATTATCACCTACACTAACATCGACAGATGGTTTTTTGTCCTCGTCTTTAGGTTTTTCTTCCTTAGGTTTATCATCTTCGTTAGGTTTATCCTCTACACCTGGTTTCTCTTCCTTTGGTCTTTCCTCTTCTTTAGGTTTTTCTTCCTTTGGAGGATTTTCCTCTGAGGGTTTAGTAGAAACTTTACCATCTTGGTCCTTGTCGTCCTTCTTGACTGGAGGTACAACATTAGAGTCTTCTACAGGTTTAGTAGGATCTTCCTTATCCTCTGCTTTAGGGGATTCTGGTTTTGGAGTTTCTTCTGAACTTGTAGTTACTTCTTCTGTGGTTTTAGTAGAATTAGATTTTTTACTATCGTCTACTTTCTTATCCCCTTCAGTCGTTTGAGAAGTTGTTGTAGTCTCTTCTTTAGTAGTTTTTGGAGATTCTGTGGTTTTAGTTTCTTCCGCTGTTTTAGGTTTTTCAGTGGTTTTAGGAGTTTCTCCCTCTGTTTTTGGTTTTTCAGCAGGCTTAGGAGCCTCCTCAACTTTGGTAGTTACCTCTGGAGCAGTAACCTCCTCTTTTGCAGTAGGTTCTTTTGCTTCTTTACCTGCTGTTTCAGTATCTGCAACAGTAGATACTTTAGTTGTTTCAGCCAAAACTTCTGGAGAATCAGCATGAGCAGTACCCGTCATGGCTACAAAAGTAAGACCTAACGCTACCCCTGTTCCCACTGACGATAGTTTTCGTCTGTTAGATTTCTTCTTTTTTGACATTTAGATGTTAAACCTCCACATTCGTTAATTCTTCTAAGAAAACTACTTTGCTTGTAGTGTATAGAGTACCATTTTCTGAGTTTTCTTCTAAAGAAATCTCTGAGTCTTCTTCAGGAATTATACCAGTTTTATCACCAAAGGTATCTTCTTCGTAACCATCAGTGTTAGAAATAGCTTCATTAGAATTAGTTTCTTCTACGTTATGAGCATTTTGAATGATACTTGCTATTTCCTCCTCTTCTTCGCTATCCCTGAACATTTGAGTTGTACTAGCTACAACAGAGGTAGCTCCAATAGCCATACTTGCTTTTCTAAGCTTCTCTATCTGACGTAACCTTTTCTTACCGCTCAATTCATCTACTGCATCAGAAATATCCCAAACAACGTACAATACACCTGCAGTTACTAATAGAATAATACCTAAAGAGAGCATTGCAACAAATAATTTAAACATTATACACACCCTCCAAAGACTTTCTAGCTTTTTCTAACTCTCTAACTAATTCTTTTGCTATATCTGACTGCCTACCATCTTTTTGCAAGCTCTTGTCAATAATTTGTGAAATATCTTCAAAGCTATTTGTTATATCTTCTTTACTTACACCATCAGCTTTTAACCTATAAGGATAAGTGTTAACTAGATATAATCTAGCTTTTGCAATATAAAGAGATACCAACTCAGACTGACCATTAACAGAATTTAGCAAATCCCACTGTTTCTTATACATTCCAGTATCGGTACCCTCGTTAGCTGCTTTTACAATATCTACTGGGAACGAACCAATCGCAGAATAAATATCAGCTAAGTCTGAGTAACCTTTTGCGTCCTTGAACCAACGACTGGCTATTTCTTGAGATGAGTCATCATTATAGTATAACCAGTACAAACGACCTACCTCAAAAGCAAGTTCTTTGAATCTAGGACTTTTTTCTAACGTTACTAAATTAGGGTTAAGTAAATCAAGAAACTGAGTCTCCTCTTCTTTCGTGAATACCCCATCTTGTTTGATGGCATCTATAATTCCAAAATAAGGGTCAATCTCTTTAGGGTTATATTCTATAACTTTTAAGTAATCTGAGAAGTCCCCTGACTTACTAGCATTAGCTACTAAGACCTGATATTGATTTTTTAATCCTTGTTCATAGGACATGTAAGGAGCAATTGAAGATAAACATAGGATAGTACCTGCTACACCTAAAGAGATTACTCTATTTACTCGTTTCTTAAGTAATTTATTATAGCCTTTCTCAACCTTATCTAAGTCCTCTAAAGCTATTTGCAACTCTTCAATGGATTGGAATCTATCTTTAGGTTCAGGCTCCGTAGCTTTTATAATTACCTCTGCAAGAGATTGAGGAATATTTTTAGCATACTCTCTAACATCCCTTGTAACTTTGTAAGTTCCGTTTAGAGAATCTATTGTTGAAGTTAGTTCCCTATCTAAGCCTACTAAATAACCTTTAACTTTATCTTCATCTGAGATGAACAAACTTGCAGTTACCTGAGCAGACTTTAAAACCCTTTGTATAAAAACTTTTAAGTTCTGTTCGGTTACAAACTCCTCAAGAGGTCGTCTAATATAACTTGACAACCTTTCTCTAAACTTCCTTCTATCTTCTTCACTGTTTAAAGGAATTCTATTTTCTATTTGAGGTAATATTACTTCCTCTACTCTTTTAGCTTTACTAGTTATGTAGTTATAAGGATTTACCCCCGTAAATATCTCAAACATAGTCCAACCCAAAGAGTAAATATCTGAACGTAAGTCAAAATATCTTGGAGCAACACCTTCAGCTAACTCTCTCTTAGTAGGAGCAATAGAGTATTTATCATAATACCCTTTGGTACCCACCCTGTCGGGTATTGGTTTACTAAAATCAACCTCTACTGAGATACCAAAGTCCAAAAGCATAACCCTCTTAGAAGAGGGGTCAAACATAATATTCTCTGGTTTCATATCTCTGTAAAAGATAGGTGTTGGTCTGCTATGCAGATACCCAACTACTCCACAGACAGTTTTTATGATATTTAAACCTCTCTGCAAAGGCATAGCACCACTAGAGCGTAACCACTCCCCAACAGAACGTCCATCTGCCCAGTCCATTACGATAAGTATTCTATCTTTTAGATATTCTATACTAACAATACGAGGAATTGACATGTGTTGTAGCTTCCTCATAATTTGAGCCTCTCTAATTAAGGCTGCTTGTTGGATAGACACAGTACCGTCAGGGTTCTTGATAATCTCCTTAATTGCCCAATAAGTACCCAAGTCTTTATCTTGAGCCTTATAAAGGTTAGACATTCCTGACTTTTCAAGTCCTTCAGCAGAAATCACTTTAATAATTCTATACTTTCCAAGTACAAGTTGATTAACTTTCACTAATTCTGACCTCCAACATTAACATAAGCTACAGTTATATTATCTTGCTCTCCAAAACTTTTAACCGAGTTAATAGACTGTTTTAAATCTTTAACAGATAAGTCCCAAAAATGCCAAAAACCATCAGAGCATAATACAAAAGCATCTCCATCAATGTAAGTACCTTCTAAGTAATCTATTCTAGGGTTCTTTAGAACTCCGATACATCTTGACAAAGTTGAGCGATACTTTCTTTTCATCTCTGGTGTAATAGTAACACCTTTCTTACGTCTAACATTTAAGACAGTGTGGTCTTCAGTAAGCACTTTGTAATTATTGCCACGGAAGTGGTATATACGGCTATCTCCAATATGATACCCCCAATAATTTCCTTCTTTTAGGACTAACATAGAACATGTAGTACCACACTGCTTTCCTAGAGGACTATACTTATCTAATATCTTAGAGTTTGCTGATAGCAAAGCATTCTTTAATGCTTCCTTACTAGTATTACCTTTTTCTAAGACTTCTCGTAAGTTTGAAATTACAAGTTGACTAGCAAAACTACCGTCCTCTAGTCCACCCATACCGTCACATAATACCACAATGACCGACTCTACCCCATTGTCCTCATATCTAGCTACCCAATATGAGTCTTGGTTGTTTGGATAACGCACACCTACATCCGTGTGACCTTTTATCTGAAACATAAATTAACCCTCCTCAGAGTAGATTTTAAAGATAATTCTACCAATCTTTAAGGTATCCTTTTCACCTAAAACTATCCATGACCTTGTCTTGATACGTCTTCCATTTACTTTAGTACCATTTGTAGAACCTAGATCCATAACTTGAAGTATTTGATTTGTATTTCTGAATTTACAGTGGTTGGCTGATACTCCAGTATCTGTTACAACAAAATCACTTTTAGGGTCTCTACCCAATAAATACTCAGTACCTTCGTCAAATACTTCAAAAGAAAGACCATCTGCATGGATTACAAAATAATCTTCACTTAATACCGAAGTTGCCTCAATACTTGTAGATTCTTGCCTATCCATAATAGTGTTTTTTGAATTTGAGATACCCCTTACCGAGCGTATCTCGGATAGAACTTCCTTAGAACTACGAGGTAGAACCCCATTACCAAAAACAAGAGTGTAATTTAAGGGAGTTAGAGCAACCTTAGGAGTAAAAGAAAGACGTTCTTTAACCCAATCTAGTAATTTGAAGTCTTCTTGATACTCATCAGAAAGTAAGGCATATACATTATCACCCCTAGATAAGAACCCCTTAACTTTAGAAGATGTGTCATCGTTTTTAGATAAGATGTCTCTCCAAACTGCACCAATATTTGCACCCAAAGACTTGTTAATAGATGTTATAGTAGTAAACTCATTAGAAAACTGATTATAATCAGATACAGTTAAAATTGAACTCATTAAGCATAACCCCCTACCCTTATTCTTCTTGCTATTTCCGTTTTCATTTTTGTTGCTAGGTTATCAATTGATAAACCAGTAATAGTGTTATATTTGTCTGGTTTTGAGAAATAGTTATAAGTGTATTTAACTTTAATAGACCTATCATTTAAAATTAAACAAAACTCATTCCTTCCAAAAATTACTTTTAAAATATGTAGAGTACCAGTCTCTACAAAATAAATAAGTACATTTGGATTAGATTCATACTTTTTTAACAACTCTAAATAGTGACGCTCTAACCTATTCCTTGTCATAAGCGTACCCCATTACGAGATGCCATAATACGAACCTCGCTTTTAGGTTCTGCCAATCTTGCATTTCTCCAATTTCCATAGTTCAACATAGCCTCTAAATACAACAATGTATCTTGAGCAACCCACATTGCAACTAAGCCTTCAGGTGTTCTTACATAAACACCATCTGGCGAATTAAGAATAGCCATAGAAATTAAACGGTGAGCCTCTTCGACTTGATTTTGACTGTTCATAGTAAATCCCCCAAATAAAAAAAGCATTACTAGAAAAACCCTACTAATGCTTAAATGCTATTTTAGATCTGGGAACGTACTTATATAAAGTTTCCCTACCATCTACACGGTTACCCCAAGAGGTTCTGCAGAACCTTTCTATAAGGTCAATAAGAATTAACTCTAAATCCTTTTGAATGTGAGGATTACATTCTACTACCGTACCGTTAACATTGTAAACCATATATCTATACCCCCAAGGCTGTTTAGCTGAAGAATAAGATAATTTGTAAGGTATTTCGATATTAACAGTACCCCAATCGCAGACAAGCGTTGTCCACGTGAGAACATTCTTTAAATTAAACTTAATTAAGTTAACTACTTCTTCCTTTGAAAGAATATCTTCATTCTCTAATTGAGCCATACAACTAAACCTCCTATAAGAAGTGTAAATAATCTAGTTTATTTTAATAGTTCTGAACCGATTTAGACACTCCTTTAATAGAGGAATTAACCTGTCCTCAGAAGTAACTATAACCTTTGTAGAAATTGAGAAGTCTTCCTCTACCCCATTTAATTCAACTTCTTGTTGAATATATTTAGGGTATGAAATAGAATGTAATCTTCGTACTTCTACTATATGATGTAAATCTGGGAATTCTAACCCTGACTCAGAGAAAGGTAAAATGATCTGATTGTTTAAGTCATCTATAAAAGCAACATAACCACTACCATTCATATCTAACTCAATCATATCTTCGTTACTAGCTTCCATATCTAATTCCTTAGCTATGGTGTCTATTAGCTTAAATACACTTTCTGGTATCATTTACTCAATTTCCTTTTAGTTTTGTTGCGTCAGTTGTAATAGGTAAGGCAGAATCATCCTCTTCTTCTTTGGAACTTTTGGTAGAGTAAATAGAGATGATATCACCAGTTACCTTATCTACCATAGCAGACCTGCCGTCTCTAAGAGTTGTTCTATAAGTATTCCAATACTCCGTTACAATTTGACCTTTGTAGTCAAGAGGGATTGTAAGCCATAGACCATCTCCTGATGACTGGTAATCCACTTCCCAAGGTACTCGTTTATCGTAATTCTTTTCTTGCAATTCAGCAATAGTTTTTACTGATACGCTTGATTTAGTATTTTGGCTAAGCGTATCTCTTCTGCTAGAACGTTTTGCAGAGTCATATAAACGATAATCATCTTCCCTACTAACTCCAAGATTACGAGTTCGTTGCAAACCATTACGTCTACGTTCTTCAGCCTTACGTTTAGCCTCAGCACGCATCTTTTCGATTTCCTCTGGAGTTGCCAAATGGTTTTTATCCGTTGAACTTACACCTGAGTTTGGAAAGACATAACCGTCTTTCTTACGTACCATTACCTTTTCACCACTATCTAAGATAGAGATATAATCAGTAGCATGCTCAAATAAAGGAATACCTAACCACTCTTTAGGCATATTTACCCATTTGCGAGTTTGTTTCTCTTCTTCATATACTACCCAATCAATGCTCTTACTCATACTTGTTTCCTCATACTTACTAAATTTAAACCCTAACCCCAAAGAGGCTTAGTAGATTTAAATACCATAATAATTTCTTTTTTAGCTACTCCCATTTCCTGTTCTAACGAACCTGCCCTAGCTGTTACACCAAGATAAATATTCGTAAAGTATTCTAGTCCTTCTTCTTCTGCAATTCGTTTCCATTCATCTACGAATGAAACCATACCCCTACCCTTCATGTTGAAGTCAGCGATATTTACGGCACTAAATGCGCCTCCTTTAAGAGCCTTGTAGATGTTTCGACAAGTTCCCCTTACATACCCCTCAAGCCAAGACTCAAGCCCCGAAAACTTGACATGGGATTGGTTGGCTCTGTTGGCATCGTTCTCGCCATAGTTTTCGAGCTCAAAATATGGTGGACTGGAGAAGTGGAAATCTGCCCATGACTCTTTTTCCATAAGGTCATCAAGCTCAGAACCACAACAATGCAATTCGTAAGAACCTGTTCGACCTGTTACACTTTCAATCGCCTCAGCGATACGGTGAGTGTTATACATGGACTCCATATTAGGGTCAGTACCAACATAAGTGAAATTCTTTTTAGATGTTAACGCACCTACCAAGCGACCACTGAAACCACTTGAAGTATCGAAGATTACTCCATTCTCTGGACAGAATCTCTCAAAAATAGCTTGTGCATTCATAGGACGGAAGTTACTAGGCGCTGAACCTACCAACCTTAGTCCACCCATAACGTATGAGGGTACTGCGTCACCATCTTTGTATCCAAAACAGAACTGAATGGCTCTGTCAAGATACTTATCGTTCATAAATTTACCGTAGAGGGTATCAGCACCTTCCTTCTTCTTATCCTCGTCTTGAATACTTGCAGTATCAAACAAGTTAGGGAAAAAGAAGTTACACATACCTGTACCGACACCTGCTCCAGTATTAACAGTATCACCATCAAACTTAGCTTCGTAATCGATACATCTACGAATTTCTTGTTGTACCCCTAAAGGCGAGTAGTAATTGATTGGTAAGATATTCTTTCTTCTATAGATAGCTCTTACCTTTTCAATCATTTCTTGTTGCGCTGGAGTCTTTCTACCAGTACCATCACCCAAAGAATCATACATTTCTTTGGTGTATTTATGAATTTCTGGTAAGTCCTCCTCGTACCCCGTTGAAACTGGTTCCACAGACTCATAGTTCCAATGGTGGTAGTTTTCTTTGTTTGCGAAGATTTCCTCTCTAGAAACTTCGTCTACTGGCGTATTTAAGTATTCCATATTTAATATTCTCCTACATCATTTTAATTCCCAAAGTCTATCAAATTCTAATAAACGTTCAGTTAAAGTGTCTACATCAAGTTTAAAGCTTAAGTCAGCTCCATCCTCAACTAAGACGTAAGACCATCCATTAAATTTATATACCTTAACTATATCTCTAAAGGTATCATAAACTACGGAAATTGCATCGTTAATACCCTTGTAAGATATTTTAACACCATAGAGGTCTACTACCTTGATTTCTCTGGTTTCAGCTAATTTAGTTGCTAAATCTAAACATTCTTTATAATAAGAACCACTTTTACTTTTTAAGTATTGTAGATGTTCTTTATTCGATTCGCTAGACATAAACCCTCCTATAATAGAGATTATAACTATTATACCCTAATAACATTAAAATAGCAATAGGAGTTAAAAGTTACTTTTAGATTCTCCTTTAAGAGAATTTGCTATACAATTTCTATATTTCTTACATCTCTTATTTTACCACACTCAAAAACAAAAAGCAACCCACATGGAGTTGCCTACTGTTTATTCTGGATAACTTTGAAGACAACTTGTACATCATCTCCAACATAGTTTACACTTCTTTCTTCTAGGACTGTTAAGTCATTAGGTAACACAGACTCTAGAATCATACCAATAGGGTGGAAGAATACTAAATTCCCTTCGTCCTCTTCTGCCTTACCATAAACATAGCTGGTTCTTAAATAACCACTATCCACACCAAATAACTCTTCTAGCTCTTCGACGTAAACACCTATTGTTTTAGTGTTACTGAAATACCTTTCAGCGTAATACGTTCCTAGACTCTCAAGACTAGCTTTTAAGAGGATACCCCTTAGACGTTCGAGTTTTTCTACTGGTAAGTCTTGTAAGAAATCTAAACATTCTCTAGACTCGTCTGTATACCGTGGTTCAGTATTTATGTACTTTACGTTCTTAGTTACCATAATATTACTCCCTCTCAGTACCTTGATTATTCTTGACAGAAGATATATCATCAGTCTGAATAGGGTCATCTGGAATGATAACTTCAGTTGGACTAGCTTTAAGCACTTGGTACCAAATAGGTTGTACAGACTTATTAAAGTTTTTGCCCCAAATGAGATACTTTTCCTTTAATTCGGTTGATGCATACCAATCCTGAAGTACAACATATTCGTAAGGTCCTAATTCTGCAAAGTCTTTAAGACCATACATAATACCAGTACGTGGAGAGATATTTCCTTCAGAGTCGGATAAAGCACTATTAGACTCAAAAGAAACTTTTTTAGAAGATAAGTTCTCTACTTTCCATTCCGTGTAGATGTACTTATTATCAGATTTAGGGTCTAATCCACGATTTCGGATATTGGCTTTCATAATATCCTTGATAGCATCTGTACCATAAGTAACCTTAATTAAAGTTACTCTAATAGGTATTTTCTTTTCTTCACCCTTATCATCTTTTATTAAAGCTACTGTCGATATAGGTGTATTTAAACCTGCTGGACTATCTTTAGTACCATCACCTACTGGGTAAATATAATCCTCTGGCTTCTTACCATCCTTTTTAGTTAGGGCAGATACCCCTATCCAATCATGTTTGATAAATAGGTACTTTTCCCACTTGTAAGGTTCTTCAAAGTTTGCACGTTCCTCTTCAGGTTTAGATGCCCACTCTTTGTGCTCTTTAGACTCCACTTGAGTACCTTGCAAAGCTAGGAAACTAAACCTATCCATTGCATCATATAAATCTTTAGACGAGAATAGTAATGAGTCTAGGTACTCATCCTCAGAACCATCTACTGTATAACCATCATAACCCTTATTAAGAGGTACAGAACGCTGCTCTGTTTTAGTAGGTAGGCTAGATGCACCTAAATTTGAGATATACTTTGCAAAAAGGGTAGTAATTTCTTCTACAAAATTATCATTATTAGGGGTAATTTTAGCTTCTGACATCATCTGATTAATAACTTTAGAGTCAAAGTTAATCTTAGAATAGTCTACATAAGTGAAGTCTACTTTCTCACCAAAATTTACTAGAGATAATTCTTGCTTAGTTTCCTTATCTGTTCCTGGCTTATAGTATGTACTACCATACTTATTCAAGGCATCAACAGTTAAAGGATTGTACTTAACAGTAGCTAAGACAGTTTTAATAAAGTTAAGACGGTCTTCATTTCCATTTTGTAGTTTAGACTCACTTGATAGATAAGAAGAACCTGTAAAGGAAGTAAGCTCATCTGTTGAATAACTATTCAAATATCCCTGATACTTAGATAAGGCATAGCGACCTGTATTTTCTTCTTTTACAATCAACTCTTTAGGATATAGGACTTGGTTATTATAGAACACAAACCCTGATACCCCTAGCATTGCTGTTACAGACAAACCGAAAATAGTTGCACCTAACCCCTTCCAAAATCCAATCTTCTTTGAAGTACCTTCAAAGTGACGGTATCCTTCGGGTTTGTCTACAACCCAAGTCTTGGAGTTAGATTTTTTAGGTTTCTTACTCATTTAACTAACCTCCTAGATTAAATTCATTGCTACTTCCAACTAATTTACTTAGGATATCATCAGCAGACATTGCACTTACTTCATCTTCTACAACATCTTCTTCAATATCTAGCAAATCACCCGCATCGTAATTAGCAGTTGGAGTAGGCATCTCGATAATGTTTTCTGGAACATAACTCACATGAGTAGGTTCTGGGTTAACATTAGTAGCAGTACTTTGCACAGTCTCTACTTTAGGTTCAGTAGCTGAACCACGAACAAACTCTTGCATTAAAGAACGCATGTCATTCATAAATGATTGTTGCTGCTCTAACATCTCTTGTTTGAATTCATCAAACTCATTTGACCTAGAACCAGTTCCAACAGAATCAAAATTACCTGAATCAAAATCAGACTTAGCAGAATCTAAACCTAACTGGATAGACTCATTAACCATACCCATATAAGCAACAGATTGGGTAGCTTGTTGTAGTTGGTCTTTTAAGTTTGAAAGACCTTCGAGGTTAGCTAAAGCTTCCTCTCCGTCTACAATAGAACGAACTGTTTCGTCCGAATGATAAGCCTCCAATAACTGAACTACTAAACGTTTGAAACGTTTCTCAGCTTTAGCTGGATTTATAACAGTTTCTAATACTTCGGTGGACACATCCACCATAATACCAACTTTAGGCATCTAGAAACCTCCAATCATAACCTTCTCTTTTTGCTAGAGAAGATACTTTTTTAGACATCTCATCAACCTTACCCATAAGTAAGTAGATAGCATTAATACCCCCCAGAATAGCTTTAGAGTTGAAGAACATAGAACGAACAGAGGTTCCCAAACTCCTACAAACTACTTGTACACTAGCAAAAGGTAAAGCAGAAGAACACAGTTTTCTGCCCATAAATGAAGAGATACTGCCACCAAAAATAATAATCTTTGTACCTAGACTATCTAGATACTGTAAATATGAGCGTAAATCTGCACTAGCTAAATAAAGCTCATTGAAAGAACCTTTAAACGTACCTAAAGCATAGATATTTCCGTGCTTAGTTTTGCTTAAATACTTCTTAATATTTTTAGGCTCATCAGAGAACCAAGGTGATACTTCATGACCTCTTCTAATACCGAACCTGTAATCTAAACTAGATTCAGTTGAAAGGTCAAGAATGATTCCTCCACCTGCTTGCTTTAGCAAGTTCTCTGAATGAATATAGGCTTCCCTAAGAGAATCACCTGAACCTGCAAAAACAAATTCAGTATTCTTTAATTGAGATAATCCAGTAAATAAATCACCAGTAACAATCTCAAAGAAAGAAGATACAGGTTGAATATCCCAATCTTCATATTGAGAACTGGTGGAACCACCACCATTTCTAAGGAGTTCCCTATTTAAATCGATAACATTACGTTTCTCAGACTCAAGATCCCTCTTTAATTTAGAAATTTGTTGTTCATAAGAATACTTGATATCCTCAACATTAGGGGTGTTAGATTTAGCGTCAGCTAATTCAGATTCTAACTCAGTGATTCTAGAGTTCTTATTAGCTAAGTTAGAGTTATAAGTTGCCTCTAACTTAGTACGTTCCTCAACAAATTTAGATTCTAGTTCAACTCTCAACTCTCCCAACTTAACGTTAAGCTCTTCTTGAGAGATACCCCCTGGAGTTTGTTTTAAACGAGATTCTAGTTCAGTAATCTTATCATCTCTTACTGCAACAAGACCAGTTTGAGTATTTGCACGCTCAATAGACTCATTTAGACGTCCATTTAGACGGTCTACCTCACCTTGTAAGTACTCCACCTGCTTAAGTAACTCTCCCTCCTTTGAGGAATTACCTTCAGCTGGTTCTATCTCTATACCAAAATCCTCTTCAGAAGATGTACCTGAAAACTGAAGTTTGTACTCTTCTAATTGAGATTCAAGATTTCTGATAGTTCCTTCTTTGGATTCTAGTTTACGAACATAAGAGTTTATTTGCTGGATATAGTAATCTTCGTCAAAAGATTTCTTCAATTCATTACCAGTTGAAACTGCATCAGAACTAGGAGAAACAGTTTCTTCTTTATATTTGATACTACTTCCTAAGTTAGTATTCAAGTAATTTACCAAATCTTTTGTAGATTTAACTTCAAAAAACTTACTTTCGGACTCCAAAATACCTCTAGTTGACTGTAATGCTGGAACATTACTAAAGTCTGCTAAGAATACCCCTACTAGGGAGGTATCTTTTATTTGTAATCTCAGGTCTTTTACTAGGTTTAAGTCAGATAATTCATACTCCTTAATCTCTACTAAACCTTCTCCCCAAAAGAGAGAAGAAGCATCTTTAATAAAAGATACTTCTTGAGTATTCAGACCACTAACAATTATAGTTAATGCCATGGGTTACCCCTTTTCTGCTAGTACTCCTGCCCCCAATACATTCAACAAGCGAGGATTTGTTTCAACTTCTTGGTTTCCGTCTTCGTCAATGTTCTCTTGGAAAGTTACCAATTCAATGTTAGGCGCAAAATCTTTTAGACGATTTACTAGGTAAGTCGACAAACTTTCGACACCCTCAACTTGACTAGCAAGACTACCACCTCCGACTACAAGTAGGTTCTCAATACTTCGTACTGGATAGCCATTACCCTCAAGGTAAGAAGTTAAACCATCAATCAAAGTATTTGCTACTTCAGTTTTAAAGATAGACAAAGATTTAGCTAAGTTGATTACATTACGTCCGTCCTTAATCTTACCTTCGATTACACCTTTTTCAATTTCTTTGTTAGGCAACTGAATGTTTTTAGATAGCAAGGCTTGTTTAACACGTGCGATGATGTTGTTTCCACCGTATGGAAGTGTAAGACGAGTTGAGTTAATTGTTTCCATACCCTCGATTACGAAGAAGTCAGTTGTACCTGCTCCAATGTCAACAACAAGAGTCTTAGAAGATAACAAATGTTTATGAGTATCGCTAATGATACGTCCACGTCTCATTACAGTACCAATGTAAGCTGCAAATCCTTCTGGGTAAGCTTTAACAGAGTTAATCTTAAGCTCAGTTGAGAAATTAGGTAAAGTGAAGTTAATCCCTTTTAACTCTTTAATACGTTCATAAAGAGTTTTTGCACCAGTTTCAATATCATTAGGTGGTAGTAGGAAAGTAACATTCCAAGTAACATCTAGTGACTTAGGTGAACAACGATACATACTACCCAACAAACGATACCCTTCTAAGAAGGCACGTTGGATAGTTAGCATAGTTACCTTACTTGTTGGTTTAGGGTCTAGTGCAGTTGGACGTAAAGCACTCATGGAGAACTCACGTTCTACAAGCAGACCATTAGCATAGAATTCGCCATCAGAAGTTTTGAAAACAACAGTATCTTCTTCCGTATAGTTCTCTGGAACCTCATATTCTTGCGAAATCTGAGAAAAGATGTTGCTTACAGTAGTTAGTTGTTGCTTGATTAAACCACTTCTACCAATACCTGATTGAACTAGGACACGAGTCTCTGAGTTACCCATATCGATGACGATGTTAGCATCAACAATTTTCATTTATTAATTCCTCCAAGAATTTAAATATTTTATATTATTTAGACTTCTAAATTTATACTTCTGGAAATCTAAAAATTCCTATAAGACCATTTTATAACAATTATACAAAAAAGTCCAGTAGCATTAACTACTGGAAATAGTTACTTATAGTACCCTGTAAGTTGAAGAATAACTAAAACCAACAAAGCTGGTAAAACCATAAGTGACTTACATAGGAATCGAACTACCTTTTTATTTCGTAAGATTTTAAATATAATAGACAATGCAATGCAACCTAAAACAAAACCAATAAAGAACGGTGGGAAGTGTGTATAAAAATAGTTTGCTTCTTCTACCATAGTCATAATTTTCACCTCTAATTTAATTTCTAATAACATTTTACAACAGTTACAGTAATAAGTAAATAGAAATGGACTAGGTAAAATTAGATAATTACACCAATCTTCCGTGTAGTTAATATTCTCTTCTTATAAATCTAAGCCTAAGACAACTGTATAATTAAATTTCCTTAATTTAAGCCAGTTATTGGTAATAGAAGAGCTTTAAGAATTAGGTCTGGCGATAGTATAACCAATGAGAAGATAATTATAACTATACTAACGATAGTTACAGACCTTAACTCTAAGGTACTTACCACCTTTTTACCTCTTAAAATTGGTAGATACTCTAAGGTTAATCCTACTAAACCCACAACTGAGTATATAATAAACCACATAGTAAAGTTACCCCTAAAGAGTTTACTTAATATTGCCGACACTGACAAGTAAGTTAAAATAGTTAGGAAGAAGTAAATATAGTTTCTTACTTTCCCATTATTTAACAGATTTTTCATTTTAGTCACCTTATTCTATTTCTTTTTCTAATTGTAATACAGGTCTACCCTTTTCTAGCATAGGTAAGATAAGACCAGTCTCAAAGTTAAGGCTTAAATCAAAGCACCTAACCTCTATACCATCCACATCATAGATAGCATACTTCTCATTGCCACGTTTTTTAGTAATTGTAGTCAAGTCACCAGTATATTTGATATGAACTCTGTGATGATTTAGTAAGAAACAGTTCTCTTTGGATACCCTATAACCTTTTCTTACATCTTTCAACCACATACCTAGATGACCAACAGTAATATATGGAACTTCAGTGGAAACATCCTCAAACAGTTCAGTACACCTGTCTGAAATCTTTTTAAAGAGCTCCTCATCTTTCTTAAAGTTAAGAATACCATAGGCTGCTGCGTGACCTCTACCATCTATTCCAAAATCATTAAGACTTTTTCGGAAATCAACAGTCTGAATACTACCCCTGAAGGAGGCTCGACCAACATTACCGTTATCAGAGTAATAGGCGATTACTACATTATGGGGGCTAGTGTACCTAGATGCAAGCAGACCAACGAAGTTAGTTACATAGGTTTTCTCATCTTCTGTAAGACCAGTGGACGGAATCTCTAAGAAAGAAATGTTAGGATACTCATAGACTTGGACAGTCTCTTCTAACCTAGCTACAAACTCCTTTTGAAGTTCTTGGAAATCTTGCATAGGATAGCCATACCCTAAGATGAATTGACAAGCTAAATCTTGTATATTAAACCTAAACAAAGCATTTACTTTAGGGGAGAAAGTATAATCCACAAAGTTCCTATCCATACAAGGAACACCGAAAGCATAATCCTTATTTATTACAGAGTCCATTAGATACCCTATGTACCCTTTACGAGGGTGGTCATAAAGACACTCTAAGAATTGCCTTGCCATAGGCATCTCTATATTACGGACATCTGAAAGTAAAGTTAAACCAACTAAAGCCTTAGTTGTTATGTTACGTCTGTAATCGAAGTCTTCGTTTACCTCTTCTTCGTAATCAGCAATACAGTGGTATAACACACCCATACCTGATTGGAAAAGCCAATCCTGATTTTCAAAAGGATATTGATTGTTGATGACTACCCCATAAGCCGTATCAGACTCAGCATAGATAAACTCCTCTTCACAATCATGGTGGTCTACCGAGATTACAGTTACACCTGCGTTTACAAGTTCTTCTAACTTAGGACGCTCAATTGCGAAGTCTACACAGAAAACAAAATACCCTTGTAGTTTTTCTGCTGGGATAAAGAAACCATGAGAACGATTATTATTTACATAGTAAGGGATAGAGTCATCATCAAGCTCCTTCTCTAAGAAAACAAGAAACTCACGCATAGAAACTAACCCATCAATATCTGGGTCACCGTAAACTAAGACTGGAGGTCTATCTTCTTTAGGTAAGGATTTTAGATACTGAACTGCCTTTATAAAGGTATCGATACCCCTAGGGTGCAAGCTAGATTTGCTCATTTATTCTCCTAAAAAATATACTTATAATTGGATAAGTTAAAATAACAATAATAGTAGTAGTTATTATTGCATAAAAGAGAGCAACTAGGACATCTTTCCAAGTAGGTGGTTTCTCTTGACCATTTCTTTTATAGAATAACTTACCTGGTTCTTTCTTACTATATGAAAACTGGTAACTAAAACCTAACTCATAACTAGCAATAGAAAGAACTCTACATAACTCATTCTCACTAAGAAAACTATAATCATAATCAAATGATCCTTCTTCCTTATCTAAATCAGAAGATAGACCTAATAAGAGAGAATTGAATTTACTTGCCAAAGCTATTGCAGTTTGTCTTACAAATCCATTATATACCATCACTACACCCTATAACCTTCCTTTTAATGGAATTGACTTATTAGCTTCTAACTCAGCAAGGATAACTTTAGCATCTGACTCCCTAAGATTGTAGTCTTTAAGACTAGTATAGTCAATACCCTTAAGTACTGCCTGCAAGATTAGAGATAGATGGTAAGATTGATACAAATAATAACCACGCTCCCCACTATCTCCTTTATAAGCTTCCAATAAATCCATGTCAATTACTCTTGACTTAGCTAATTCACCGATTAAAAGCAAAAAATCTAGAGAAATAAAATCATAAACTGCATTAACTATATTTCCGTACCAAGAATACCTAGAAAATTCAGCCAAAGTTTTTAGGACTTCAGTTCTCCAAGAGCCTTTTAAGAACCTATCGATAGTATATCCATTAGACATAATTTTAATCAATGAGTTCATCTCTTCCACGGAGTAATTTTTACCAGTAGTAAATACCCACATAGGCGAGTTGTTTTGAAGTCCTTTATCGATAATCGACCACAAACGTTTTGGAGTTCTTACTAAAGCAAGGCGCTTATCTAAGTAACCTTTCTCTGCCCATGATAGAATGTAAGACCATTGCTCTGAATCAAAGCCACATCCGATAAACCTATAAAGTTCTTCGCCACTAAAACCACTTCTCAAGTAATTTCTTAACTTATATAATACAGTACCATCAGAAATACTGAAGAACCTAGGGTCAACTCCCTCTTTACTTGCAAGCCTAATCTGATTAAGCCTATAAGGGTTATCTTTACATACTGTAACCCAATCAACTAGGTTTATGCCATCCAATATCATTGAACGAACTTCATCTTGAATGTCAATAGAATACCCTGCGAACACTTTGTCGATATTCTCAATTTTTACACGTTGATTGTTAAAATACATTTAATTTTCTCCTTCGATTTTAGTGTTTAATGATACCAAAGGTACACTATAATTAAGCAACTTTCTCTCATTAGACCAAGCAATATATTCCTCTGCCACGATAGGAATATCCCCTCTTCCCATAGCCTTAAGTATTCTATAGTCCTTTTCTAGACTAACTGACAAACCACAAAGAACAGATGTAATATACTGATTAAAGACTTCTCTGTCCTCAGTTTTATTAGATACTTGAGAGTAAGCCTCACCCACTAACTTATTAACCCTGGATTCAGTGTAGAAAGACACCTTAGGGTGAGATAAGTAATCTCCTTCATTAGATGATACTTTCTGAAACCGTAACTCCCCTAAACAGAAATCTCTTGGAACAACAGACTTCGGTGGTATAAAAGCAAATTTAGGCTTGTTATTACTTCTTAAGTAAGAACCACCCAATACGGATACATACTCTACCTTAGCATCTTCTAAATGACTAGTAAAAGTAGTGTAATTACCTAATAAATAAACACTATCAGCAAATCCGTATTTAAAACCTGATACCCCACCTACATCACCAGTATATCTCTTTACCCTACCACATAATAAAATGTGCGAACCTGCAATCAAAGGAAAAGGAACATCATTACCTAAATCAAGATACTCTTTATCTTTAATATAAAAATGATTTAAATCTAACCATAGATGATTATCGAAATAAACAGACTTGCTTAGAAAAGTACCCTCAGGTATTTCACCTAAACTACCACTCTCAAAGTACCCCTCAAGGGCTGGGGCTCTTAATAAAACCTTCCAAGAATCTCCAAAATTACGTATTGAAGAAACAACTCCCGAAATTATAAGTAATTTGTCTTCATACTGGTTTAATTCTTTTCTTGAATTACCATATAAACCTTGATGAGAATTAGATACATAAGTCACTAGCTCGCTAATATGTATTAGGTAAGACCTTAGAACAACGTCTCTCATAGAGATACTAGTCTGTTCTTTACTAATATTTCCCATATATGAACTAGAAAAATACTTCGATAAAGGAAAACTAGTCCATGAAGAAACACTCTTACTAACCTTCTTAGACTTCTTTTTCTTTTTAGCCAAGATTTAACCTCCTTTCGGAATTCTAAATATAAACATTGTTTGACAAAAAATTTAGTTTCGGAAAACTAAACTTATGCCAGTACAAATCTACCATCTAGGAACTCAGATAAAGGTCTAACCCAATGTACCATATTAACGTCATGGTAAATGACTACAACCTCTAAGTTCGACTCCCTATATGCAAGCTGAGAAACTTGATACAAGTTACCTGACTTCTTGTGAATAAAGTTCTTACCAACTATTTTGTGGGTGTCTTTAATCTTCTTCATCAGATAACCTCTCCAATTTTCTTCTGTTACGAGCCTCTAGGCTTGCTTCAGTACCCTTTGTACTTTCATCAACCAAAGAACCTGCTATTCTGGTAGGGGAAGTTAAATCTGTTGCTTCAGATAAGTCCATTTCATCAACGAATATACTTTCCTTACCTAAAATAGTCATAATAGTTGACTTCTTCCTACCCCTTGTATTGGAGATGTAAAACATACGTCTTTCCTCTTCCAACTCTTCCTGAGTTACTGCCTTTTTGTGAGGGAAAACATAAGTTACAATATTCCAAGAGTAAGCAGAGTCTACTTCCTTACCTTTAAACTCATTTACTGTTACAATTTTAACGTCTGCATTATGTTTTTTAAGCCTACTTTGCAACCTAAGGTTAATCTCTTCCAACTCATAGAGTAAATCAGTAGCAGAAGTAAACTCTCCACTATTTACCAATACAATTAGGGATGAGATAATAGAGCGCATGCGCTCATTATAAATACTATCCTTAACATTTTTAGGTGGAGTGTAAACCAAATTATGGTAGTATGCAAGCAAATACTCTACAAACTCCATTTCAGATATCTTGTCATCTTTATAAGCACGATAAACATTCTTCCACTCTTCCAAAATACCTGAAATAGATGGGCAAGAATACTCAATGTCTTCCATAGGTGCTTCCCAAATACTTTCATTATTGTTCTTAAGAGCAGACATCATAGTGTTTACTTCCCAAGAACTAAATGTAAGTTGTTTTAGCACATTAGAAACGTTAACAGTAGTTCTCTCAGTAACTAAACGGATAATATTTACTGCTTGTTTTACCATGTAAGGACTTAGAGTCATACCCTGACCTGATATGCTATAAGTAAACCTACCATCCCTGTCAAGCATAATAGCTGGCAATAATCCGTCAATGTTTTCCCTACAAATTACTGCTACATCCATGCCGTTAGACACATCCTCATAGATACCCTTAACAAGACCTTTAACCATATCGTCATATGTGGAGTATCTACCAATAAGTAGTTCTCCACCCTCTTTAGCTGCCTTAATAGGCTTCTCTAACCTATTAGAATTCAACTCAATACTAGGGATAATACCTTTAAGGATATTGGCTGGGCAACGGAAGTTAGTTGACAGTTTTGTAATTGCTGGGTTAAAGTCTTCAATAAAGTCCTTAGTAATGATATTATGGTCACTACCCCTCCAAGAGTAGATAGTCTGGTCATCATCACCTACGGCTACAATCTGCTTAGCACCCAACATATAGGCTTTTAGTATAGCATATTGCTTTTGAGAAGTATCTTGGAATTCGTCAACAAAGATAAACTCATAACGTTCTGAGATAAAGTCAATAACGTCTTGACGCTCTTCTTCATAAATGAACGTATATAGCATATCCTGTAAATCTTCAAAGTCACACTTCCCACCAATACGTCTTGCTTTTGACCATTCAGAGATAATAGCATCTACTTCAATAGGACTCATACTCAACTCTTCATAAACATTATGTTTGTAGCGTTTCTTATCCAACCTATTTCGAGAATAAGTAAGTGCACCCTCTAAATCACGCATATCATCAGAAGTTAAAGGTTTACCATTCTTAGTTCTACCAAACCTATTGATGATATTCTTAAGAATTTTAGTATTCTCTTTTTCATCGATAAAATCTGTAACTACTCCAAGAGAGTTGAGGACAGCCTTAAACTCCGCATGAAGAGTTGAGAAAGTAATTGAGTCAGATACATCAACATAACCCAACTTCTTGTTCCATTTTGATAACTCATATTTTAGCTCTTTAGCACCACTGTTAAGGAAAGTGGATACCCATATAGGAGCAACAGTTCTAACGGTATTGCCGTTAATCTCTACCTTTTTAGTCAACTTACCTGTTTTGATACCGTAAATTAACTTAAATATAGTTGAGGTTGTTTTACCACTACCTGCACATGAGAGAACCAACTGATTGCCCCATGTACGAAGAACATCCTCTAACTCAGATAAGTCATACCCCATAGACGAGATAGTTTCGAGGAACCTCTCACTAGCAGTATCTTTTTGTTTTACATAGGTTCCAACTTTTACTTCTTCCTCTTTAGTAGGTTCTTCCAAGTTAGAAGTAAATTGCTCTAATTCTTCAAATAAACCCAAGTATTACTACCACCTTTCTTACTTCTAAGATAATACTCTCAGAATACAGAAATCATATTTTTCTAATTCTATTGTACTATATTCAGACTAATATTACAATACAATTAGACTTCTGAAAGAAACTTCAGAAATCTAATTATATAATTCGGAAATCTGTTTTAATATAAGTGAAAACAGATAATAGTTTTCGGAATTCTAAACTTATAGAGAGTTTAAAATGTCTTCATCTACAAAGTCACTAGGATTACTATAACTACCATCAAACACTTCATCGAAGTAACCTTTAGATCCATTAAAGTAGTAATCTCTATATTTTTCAGCATCAAAGTTTGCTTGGTTTTGCATAAGGGTGTAATAGATTGCTTCAGCCTCTGAAAGACTAACATCTACAATCTCTGTACCATTATAGACTAACTTGTTAACCTTATCAACAGTTGAGATAGAGTCAATAAGGTATCTTTCCCTAAAGAAATGATTTGCAATACCACACTCTCTAATTTCTACAATTGTAGAATCATATACAGAGTCAGAGTAATCTAGTAAGTCCCAATATAAATGACGATTAGCTTCTGGAATCATTTCAAAGTCCTTAGCAGTCTCTTCATATGTTCTAGTTGCCCTTAATAAGGATAAGTACATCTTACCGTCTACAATCTCATCTACCCTAACCAAGCGAGCTGATTCAATAGTACCCAAGGAGTTTGATGCATTAATACCCTTTCTTTCGTAGAGTACAAGCACCATTCCTTCTTCAAAACCGTATTTTGACATAAGGGAAAGTTTCTCTTCAATAGAGTACTCTTTATTGTATCCTAAGAAGATAGCATCGTATTGGAATAATGCAAGTTTAAGGTCTACATTTACACCCTCTTGCAATGTAAATTTAATAATCTTACCAAAGCTTGGCAAAGACTTACGAAGAGATTCAATATCTAGGAAGTTTTTTACAGACCTTGATTGGTGGTCATTTAGACCAATATACAACCTGCGAGTCTCTAAACCTAGAATAACGTCCATCCAATGTTTAGCTGCTAATTGGGCATATAGGTACTCTACCTCAAGAGATGTACTCTTAGTAGTGTAAATAGAACCCATAACCTTTTTACCATACTCACCATTCCAGTATAAGTAGTCTTCGTTATCTTCAAACAGATTAGGTAAATCTAAGAAAGATAAATCCTCCTCTTCATAAGGGTAGAAGTCAGTTTCTAATACAGATGCTCCTAAAACCAATCCATTCTCAATTAGGTAGTTTTTATACCCCGCATAAACAGTTGAAGATAATCCACAAGGTGTCCTCATACCCGTGAAATCTACTAAGATACCCCTCCTAGCACCTTCCATGGCTAATGCAATAGACATTAGATATTCACTTCTAGTTTCAAAGTAAGGACGATTAAATACGTCTTTTAGTACAATAGTCATAGTTCTTCCCCAGACCTTTCCATAATGTAGTTTACTAAGTTAGCATGCTCCAAAGGTGTACCTACCTTTCCTTGTAAAACACCTATTGCATATAAAAGTTTAGAGATATCTAGATTGGACACCTTAGCTTTTATATAAGGGGAACTAACACTTACCAAAAAGTTAACTTCCTCTACATAAGAGGATAAGTTATGCTCCTCTTTCACACCTTTCAGCTCTTCTGGAGTTGCAATAGACTCAATGGTACTAACAATACCTAAAGGAAGTAAGCTTGCTCCTGCGTAATCGCCCATAAGATAATCTAATACAGAGTTACATTTGTCATACTCTCCATTATCTAGGTTAGAGAAGAAATCTTCCCCAATCAACTTCCAACACTCAGAGGATAGAGTGTGTCTAGTACGTTTTACGGTTCCTGGTGCAATACCTAATAAGGTTCCAACGTCCTTGGCAGACAACCTACGATACACATAAAACTTGTTAGCGTGTTTGTACTTAGAGTAAGCTCCACTTTCAACATACCCCTCCAGTCGAGAGAGGACACCTAAAGCAAGGGTATTACCTTGATTTACATAAGATTCTCTCTTTTCGTCTAAGGTTTTAAATAAGTTAGCCATAAACTCTTCCTTTCTTTAATATATAAGTAAAATAGTATAAACTTTAGCAACTGGAATAGACAGTTAATACTAATAATTGCCACATTCTAAGACTAGTAATCCAAAAATAAAGCAACCAAGTTTTACCTCTCACCCCTATATAATTTTTCTAAAAACCCTACATATAGAGCCTAAAATCATAAATTTTGAATAGGGGTATCTAAAATTGCCACTAAAATGCCACAAAATAATGCCACCAAAGTTTTAGTTCAATAATACCACAAAAAACCAAAAAAGTCCACCACAATGTATAGGGTGAACTAAACAAAATTACTAAATTTAATAATATAACTCCAATAAAGGATAAACCTTTATAAATATACTATAACCTAATTAAGAATTCTATTACATATAATAACTAAAATAAAGTTTTTAGTAAATTAATAAGAAATAAAAGCCTTGGTTCACGCATAAAAACCAAGGCTGGAGCCATAGAAACAAATGTTTCTAAAAGAGATAACAACTTGTATGGGAAGAAAGGAAAACCCATATAAGAATTTATCACATTAGTAAGGGAAAACCAAAAACCTTACTATGGTTCTTGCAGGAATCGAACCTGCGTCTACTCTTTAGGAGAGAGTTGTACTATCCACTATACTAAAGAACCTTACTCTGCTAAGAAATTTCTTAGCAGAAGAAACTAAACAAAGGAGTCTTAAAATAGTTTTCCCACGAACTATCTAAAAAAGACTATTTACCAAAACTAGAACCATAACTAATTTTGATAATTCTATTTTACACTCACTTAAGTAATAAAGCAAGAGAACTTAATCAAAAGGATTGCGATAATATAATTCTACATTTAACCTTTCAGGTAGAAAAGGGCAGTGCAATACCCTAACTCCCTTATTTAAGGCTCTTTCTAGTATTTGAGGATAATAGTCATTTACATACTTATACCCTTTATAACTAAGAGCATATACATTGTTAATGTCAATCTCTTCAAACCTTTCACCCCACAAAGAAAGTAAATTAGACTTTAACCTTTGAATAGCACGAACATCTTTTACACTAATAATATGTTCTTCTATACTTTTATCCAAAATGTAAGGATTTAGTATATAAAAGCAATACTCACAAACACCAAGTAAATCATTAAAGGTTGCTGTCCTTGTACTTGTGTTATAGTTAAATGTTTCAACAAAACGTATGTTCTTTTTAAAGTTGCTATCTAATTTAAATAAAGTGCCACATATTTCACAATTTGAACCTGCACGCTTATTGCACATCCTTCGCATAGAATTATAAGTTTTACGAGATTCAATATTCTTTATAGATACCCCTCTTAGCGAGAGGGGTTTACTTACGTTAAATAGATACCTAATGTTGTTGATGTTAGGTTGCTTATTTACTTTTCTATAATTTTTACTATAATTAGACCTTTTATAAGACATAAAGAACCTCTTTAAAATAATTATAAAGCAGAAATACCTATTTTGTACGAGTAAAAAGAATATGGTTTTGTATAGGATTGTAAAAGGTTACTTTAGTACCTTTAGGAGCATTTAACAGACTTAATAAGTATATTATAGAACCTGCTCTCCAAGACTTAAACTTACTATTACCAATTTTTGGTATGATTACTAGTATAGAACCATCGTTAGCTTGGTACATTAATGGTATGCCATAATACTGTAACAACCTGTTATCTGGCTTAAGCATAACAAAATTGCCATTATTCCAGTAAGAAAGAAATCTTTTTGTTTGTTCTAGTATATCACCATATAAAGATTGCAGTAACTCATTCTCTTTAGTAAGAGAAATAAGTCTATAAATCTCATGATACTTAGGAGCAAGCTTTCTCTTCCTAATAAAATGCAGAATAGATGCTAACTCTAAAGGATTTAATATATCTAATAGTTCGATTAGTTCTTTTTCTATATCTGTAAAGAACCCAAACTTACTACGAAGATGGAAACTAAGAGCTGACTGTAGAGTACCCCTATCTACTGCACCTAGACTACCTTCAACCTTTATTTGGTTAAAACCCTCCTTCTTGAAAAATACACTAGGTATTAAATCAGCACGGAAATCTTCTCTTGCATAATCTTTTATGTTACTCCTTAAGTTTAGGTTTAAGGAACGCTTTTTATACATCTTGGTTGGCATTATTTTTCTTACTTTTACCAAACCATAGTTTCGCCTACCATTTGAGTAGTATTCTTGAACCTTTGCAGAGAAAGATATGCGCTGTTTCATACAAGACATAATAGTTCTTCTTAGTTGAGTATTGCCTTCTAAGATAATATTTATGTGATGTACAGGGATACCATCCACTAGTACGTCCGTTAAAGTAAACCTATCCCCTCTTTTTGACTTTACTATTCCACTTACTGATACAGTCTTACCTTCTAGGTGCGCTATATTACTTCTAACAAAAGTTCCTTTTCCATTTCTTTTCTCATAACTCTCTCTTCTTTTTATTCTTTCGAGAGCTATTTCTTCTAATGTACGCATGATAACGTATCCTCCAATCTTTTAAATAATATTTATATCGTAGGTCTTAACCAATACAACCAACTAATAACATAACTATATTTTACTAAAATTTTGCCAAATTTAAAAGCTAAATCAACCCAAAATTAAGCACAATGTAAGAACGACAATGTAACCAAATTTTAGATAATTAGAAAATAACCACAAATTTTGGTTTATAGGGTATTAACGACAATGTAGATAAAGGAATTACCTACACTTATATAGAGAATATTATAAAGGGTAACAAAAAAGCCTCAGATAACTGAGGCTTATGATCGTATTTAAATAATTAACCTTCGATGATTTCTTCTTCATCAAAGACTTTAAGTTCCTCTAGACGGTCTTTGATGTCTTGAATGTCTTCTTCAGTAAAGTAGTCTTCAAATGTATCAGTATTGAAGAAACTTTCTGGGACACATGATTGGACAATCTCAATAGCACCTTCGTAGTCTGTAAGGAAACCTTCTGGGAATCCACCTTCAGCAATAAGAGGTTTATTTTCTTCGTAGACTTTTTTAAGAATAGTCATGACTTTACGAGCTGGGAAGAAGTCCCCTGTTTCTGGATCTTGGAAAATTGTTGCAGTTCCACCTTTTGTGAAAGCTACCCCTGTTTTGTAACCAGTTGCTGGGTTAATGTATTCGATAACCGCTCCGTGGAAGTAGTACCCCGATTGAAGAAGGAAACGTTCAGCTTGCCAAGGTTTAGTGAAACGACCATCTTTAACGAAAGTCGCAGATTTAGTGAAAGATACTGCCATTTTAGTATGACTCCTTAAGTAAGTTATTTTTTTATTTAATCAGTTATAACAAATAATGATTGGTGGAAGATACCATCACTAGACTGACCTAGCATGGTATCTTTATTAGCATTGAGTTGGTCCCAAGCTTCTTTTGCTTTACGCATTTCTTCTGGGTCGCCACCTCTATCTGGATGAAGTTCTTTCATCTTCTTACGATAGATGCGCTTAGCTTCTTCGTAACTGGTAGTAGGACGAACCCCTAAAATACGATATGGACTAGACATACAAGACTAACCACCTTTCAAAATTTTCTATAACTAATTTTTATACTACTATTTTACCTTTCATTAGGTAATAAGTAAATATGTTTGAACTATAATTTTGAGATTCTGCTAGAATCTTCTATTATATCTTTAAAGTCTCGGGCTGCTTTTCCGATACCCCTAAAGAGTTTGCGACCTGCCCAACCAGTAGCCTGAGTTCCTGCAGAAAGGCCTGCACCTACAAGATTAGCACCTGAATATAAAGTCTTACGGAAAGTACCTAAGTCTTTGCGTTTCCAAGTGTCTACTGAGCGTTGCCATGTGTTAATTCTACGTTGATGTAGCCAAGCTTGAGACAACCTATAAGCTTGTTCAGAACGTCTAGGACGATAAAACTCATCTTGAGTACCAAATCCGAACTCTTTAATGTCAGAACGGTCGTATGATTTATTGCCAACCACAAACTTCTGCAAAGTTCGAATATCTTCAAATAACTCTTGCACGTTGAAGTTAGCACCATACCCCATTGCTTCCGAGATAGATGAGAATACGAACTTAGTAGAATCTACCTTAAGAGTAATAACACCTGACCTCGGAAGTAACTTCCAGTTGAAGTAACCTGCAAGTCTTCCACTTCTAATATCGTCAGCTACTGTTGATGGTAAGCCTTTAAGCAACTCTTCAGCAATTCGTAAACCAATCATAGTTTCATTTACAATAAGAGAACCACCAACTACACTAATTGAAGTAAATCCACCACGAGTTTTAGCAGTAGCTATTGCCTTTTCAGTAACCGTTTTAACCAAAGCTGAGTAAGAAATCTCTGGAGTGTTACCACCCATAGCAGTCATGTGTTCGTCTAGAACAATCTCATCATAGTCACTACCAGTTAAGTCAACTTGAGAGGTATCTACCTTATAAGCACGTCCACTTTCATCATGTACTACCCCTAGCTTACCATAACCTAGTTCGACGTCATTGGCTTTCTCAAGTGTAGGTTGAGTTGCTAAAGCTTCAGCTAACTGTTTATAGATAAGAGCCTTCTCAGAATCAGGTAAAGCAAGGATTTGGTCTAAAGTTAAGTCCCTTAAACGCTCTAAGTTAGAGAATTCAACTGCTTTAGCATTGTCATACACGTCTTGCTCTTTGTTAAGGTCGATATCATCCATCAGACCATCTTGCTTGAAGATTTCGTCTGACTCTTCTGGAGGAAGATTTTGTTCATTTGCATAAGCAGAACCAGTAGGATTGAATAAATCTTTAAACTCTTGCGAATCCTCAGCTAAATCATAGATAAGACCAGTTCTTGCAGACTCACCCTCTTCTTGAGAGGATTCTGGGTCATAAGCAGACGATGTAGTAAACAACTCTTTATAAACGTAATAGAACTCAGCACTACTATTAGTTGTTACGTTGGCTAGTGGTACGCCTGTTGTGATGGATTCATTAATATCGTCGATAGAGAAAATATACTCTGGACGTAAGTCCATAATAAACTCTCTCCAAGTACCGTTGTATCCAATCAAGCGCATAAACTCATTGGCAATATCGCCTGAGCGTTTTAAGTTAGCATAAATTTCTTCGTCGCTAACACCAATAAAGTTCAAGTACCCCTTGAGACCTACTGCTGAGTTAAGTTTAATACCTGAAGAAATATGAGCAGTACCTTTACCCATAAGGTTAATGTCATAAGGCTCTCCATAAATAGGATTACCGTCTTCATCAACCTCTGCATTCTGTTCGATTACTTCTTCAATATTAAGACCTGCGCTATTAAGGAAAGCCATAGAGTTCTTAACGTAGTATTTGTTGTAATCGTGGTCTGGTAAGATAAGGAATGGTTTATAGTAAACAGGAACTGTTTGAGCGAATGTTTCATCACCAGTAAGAATTTTCTGACGAGAAGTCACGTTAAACTCATTTACATAGGCGAACATACGGTTCTGAGCATTAAGTTTATCTTTTGCAAAACCACGATGTTGGTTTAGATAGTTATCATCGCTATACCCCACCAAGATATCTTGACCAAAAGGAGCGACAAGAGGGGCAAGTGGATAATAGTCTGATTTAAGAGTATCACGTTTAGCCTTGTTAACTGTAGCCATACGTTCTGGATAGTATTGGTTTAAGTTAGTAGAGGAATCAACAATGTCTGGTAACTCTTGCCCGATAATATAGATATCGGTTTTAGCATTTTCACCGTTACCGTAACCTGCGTTCTTTCCTTTAGATACCCTATCAGCAGATACAATTAACTTATCAATAAGTGTAGTTGCCCAATAGGCTGCTGGACTAGGTTTGGTTTGGGTTTGTTTAGGGATTTTCTTTTCATCTTCTTCAGTTAGACGAGCTTGAGCAATCTTCTTCTCGTTTAGGTAGTAGTTCATACTAGCAAACTCTTTTTTGTATGCAGATTCAAGCATAGAACGAATACCTGAGTTAACGTTGTTGAACTCATCGAAGAAAGCTACAAGACCACTATCTTCACCATTTATGTCCTTGAATAAGTCCATTTCAGCTACTGATGGGATACGAACACGTGCATCAATAATAGACATGATAAGTAGAACTGCTCTTAGATAATAAATATCGGCTAACTTACTAGGGTGACCACTGTCAAAGATACCACTACCCCTAGCATATAGGAAACTAGGAATGAGTTCTGGTTTACCCCAAGACATATACTGTTCTGGAGTGAAGAAACCCTGAATGTTAAGACCTTGCTCTTCACTAGGAGGAGCATAGTCACCACCGTTTACTGCAAAGGCTTCTCTACAAAGGTCAAGCACCATACTTGCCATATCTGGCTTATTATCTAGGTAAAATACAGGTTTACCTGATTTAATAGCATTGGCTAGTTTTGATAACCCCTCTACCCCTTTACCTGCCCTAGAACGAGCGATAGTATAGTGAGTGATTTTAGGAGTTATGTTCACCTTACCACTACCATTTTGCAAGATGTTATCATTAGTATCGATACCCAAAATCATTTGGGCATAAGTGATAGGTCGACCTGCTTGTTTAAGTGAAGTTGCTGCCTTAAATGCAAATAAAGGCATGGCGTTAACCATCTTAGAGTCACCCTCAAAGGTATGCACAGAATAGTAAGGCGAACTAGGGTCAGTTACTACATTACGAGATACTGCTTTAGTTGAGTCTTGCATCGAGTAAGCTTCATATGCTACGTTAGTTGCGATATTCTGAGAAATATCTAAACTATATGGGTCTAAAATCTTAAGCTTCAGTAAACCTAGAATACCCCCAATTTGCACAACCTCAGCTACCATGACACATGTTAAGAAAGCTTGTTTGATACGTTCAATAGATGTGTCGATAGTATTCCTAATCTCTGGGGATGCAATATCCTCTATACCTTCAGCTTTTTTGTTTCTTACTACCGAAATAACAAGAACTTCAAAGACCTGTTCTAAAGATTTCTTAACTACCCTAGAATACTTTTCCCAAGACTCAGCGTCAGAGTGGCGAGGGTAATTAGTACGTCCTCCTTCAGTTTCTTTAGGAGTTTCCAAACCATAAGCGAACTCAAGCATCTTGTTAGGGAAGTAAAGTCGATCACTAGCGCTAGCTGTTTCTTTACCGTCAGAAGTTCTACCAGTGAGAACCAACTCTGCAATATCCCAAGCATTACGAGTCTCACAAATTTTAAGACCTGATGCATTTATTGTTTGCCTAATTAAAGGTCCGTGCATGAGAACACCATCCATAGAAGTGTATTCTCTGCTAGTACCCTTGATCGTTACGATATTTGGTTTACCATTCTCGATAGTAGCAATACCATAAGGACGTTTAAGCTGATAAGCAGCTGTAAACATTAGAGCGTAGTTACTAAGGATAGTATCGATAGCTGAAGCATACATGGTTTTGTAAGCTCTGATAGCATTCATATCCTCTGGAGTACGTTTACGAGAAGATGAAACTTCTTCTTGTACTTCCTCTTCTTGAGTATCAACTACCTCTTCAATAGGTTCTTCGACTTCCTCAACCTCAGGCTCCAATACCCTCTTAAGAGCTGACTCTAACTCCTCAAAGTAAGGCTTAGCCTGAGAGTCCCATTCATAGTGTTCTGGTTGTAAAGAGTACCTAGAGTAGTAAGGAGTATCTCCACTAAAGATATCTTCTAACCCTAAGTCTTCTCCACTAGCACCACCATCAAATGACATAGCCACTTCAATGGCATTATCACAAGGTACAATTGTTCTAAGGCGAATATATCCGTTATATGCCTTTTGTGCATATTCTTGAAGAACTTCCTCATTTTGATACTCACTGTCAATTACCAATTCCTCTAAAGTACCATAGAGTCTGTCTTCCAAGAAGAACAGAGGACTTTCATCTACCTTATCAGCATCAAAAGGTAATAATAAGGATTCTTTTCCTTGAAGTGGTTTATGGAATCTAGCATATACAAAATCCCTACCTACTACAAGGTTTTGAACTGCATTCGGAGATGGAAGTTTACCAATCTCCTGCAATGCTTCTCTAATATAGGACATTAGCCTAACCTCCTTATAATATAATCACACTTCTCAGTGTCAGATAAGCGTTCCCAAGATTTACTTAGTAGTTCTGAGAAATTAGTTTTAGTGGCCTGGCGACAAAGACTATTTAACTCTTCACTAAATGAAAGTTCACTCAAATGATTGAGTTCATCGTCTCCACCACAATACCCCAAGAGAGCGAGCGTTTCAGCATGCCTTGATAAGCCAATCTTCTCTAGTTTAGATTCAGAGAACCTATATAGGAAGCCAGTACCTTTTGCACTCAAAGTAACTGTTGCAGATTGCTTGTACTCTTCTTGCAAATCATGCCATAAGTTAAAGATACCTACCATCAAGTCTTCTGGCAAGTGAGATAAAATTTGTTCTTTTAACTCATCTTGAATTGATACTTCTTCTTCAACTTCGTCAGAACTTACATTAGAAGTTACTGGTACGAATACCTTACCTTCAAGCTCTGCAATCAAAGATTTAACAACTTGAAGTAAGATTTCTCTTTCCGATGCTTCTTTACTTACTTTGATTAAAGATAAAGAATCATACTCTTTAGCACGAAACAAAGCTTTGATAGGCTCTTGCATACGTTTTGCAATATATTCTGGTAGAGGTAAGAAACCTTTAGTAGTGTCCTTAATTTGGAAAGGATCACCTTCCTTGAAGTACCCCAATTTCCTATAAGCTACGAATAAAGGGTCACTACTATTATCTTGCCTAGAGTAGTATTCTATTAAGTCTTCTGAGTACCTACCACCTGAGGACATTACAGAATTTGTAAGCTCTTTAGTGAAAGAAATTAAAGAATTTTTCTTTTCTACATCAGACTTACGAGTAAGTGCTAATAACTTCAAAATAGGAGTCCAAAAACTCAACTCTTTTTTATCGTTACTGATTAGCTCTTGTACTCTACCTTTAAGTTGTTTAGAGGATAAATCTTTTTCTACAATCTGCTCGACTTTTGCAAAATACTTACTAAGGTTACCACCCTCAATATCTAACTTATACAAAGTAGGACGTAAATAGTGTCGCTTGTGAAAATCAGTGATGCCTGTTTCCTTAACCTTACTACCACTTATTTGACTTCCTATCAAACAATCTAATGCACTTGAACCTAAGTTGAACTTAGCTATTGCAGACTCTAAGAACTTAATATTAACATTTGCTTGAACTAAACTAATTGCTCGTAACCTGTGAGTGGCAACTAAAGTTGACAAATAAGTCTTTACCATTTGGTCAGTAACCAGTGCTTCAGAGATAAATACCTCTTCCAAACAAGACAAAGCCTTGTATTCAAATAAAGGTCTAAGTGGGTTCTTATATTTAGAACCACTTGCCATATCTTCAGCAACCTTTACCATATCAAAAGGTATCGATTTAACCCTATGGTCAAAACCATGATATTCTACGAGTACCCCGTCAGTGAGTATAGCTACACGTCTAAACATATTTGGTGACCAATTCTGGACTAAGCTTCCCTCTTTAGTAGGATTTACTAGCGATTTGCCACCTAATACGGCAACTACACTATTATAAACATAACCCATGATGATTACCTTCCTTTCTATCTATACTTAAAAATTTTCCATTAAATAATACGTCTATCTACTAAGGTAATTAAACTATATGGAAAAGAAATATAGCACTTTAAATATAAAAAATACACAAGCTCACATAAAGAACTTGTGTATATAAATAGTTTATTCAATTTCGGATAAACCTACATTACCCTCAGCGTCAGAGAACATGTAGATAGCATTAGGTACATAATCTTGACCATCTAAGTCAATGACTTCAGAAGTCTTACCAACTTTTTCTACGTTATAGATTTTACCAATATCGTCGAAACCATACTCAACCATAACGAATTGGAACTCTTTAGCGAAGATTTTGATAATCTGCTTCAAGACTTCCTTAGCTGCACCGTGAGTACCCCCTAGGAGCTCGTCCTGAATAAAGATTTTACGTCCCCCTGAGATTTGAATTAAGCACAAACAGAACAAGAATGAGATAACCTGTCTAAGACCTGTACCTGACTGTAAAAGCATATCATACTCTACACCCTCAGCATCAGTAAGCAATACTTTCAAATGAGCATATCTACCTGCATGCATTTGCTTTTTGAGATAGATACGTCTTGTATCAGACTTAAACAACTCTCCAAGAGTTTTATTGATTACTGCTGTAATATAGTCTAGAGTTTCCATAGCTTGCTTATCAGCAACTGCACCAATAAGTTTAGATGCTTCGACAAGTGTATCGTATTCTTTTTCTTTTTTGAATACGGTTTCTCGCTTAGTTTCAAGTAATTGAGTTAACCGAGAACGCTCTTTCAAATCACGTTTTAAGGAAAGGACACTAGAAGAATAAATTCCCATTACCTTCTCCCTTTCTATTAAAAGGTATTAACTAGGATTTAACCTAGCTAATACGAGCATTAGAGATAAATGCACCACTATCGTCAGATACAGATAGTTGGTAACCTACCCCTCGAGTCGCCTTTTCAAGATAAAGGAACAAGTCTGAACTCATTATAGAGTCATCTCCGACAATCATGTAAGAAAGTAGAGAAGTCTTCATCTTGAATTCGATACCCATGATGTCACCTTTTGCGTTGTTGATCGGCATTACCCTAGAGAAATCATTTGTTCGGATATAAACACCATCTTCCTTAATAGTAAAGGTTGCGTCAGCACCCATAGTACTTAGGCGACGTAAGATATCTTTCAAGAACTTACGGTCAAGAATAACACCATTTGCTTTTGTGATACCTTCGTATGTTGGTTTGTAGTTAAAACGTACTGGGATATAGTTAATAAATGCTTCAATAGAACCATCCTCAGAACGAACTGCAAATTTGTTGCCTTGCAATACCATTAGCAAATGGTTGCTAGTTTCAGACATCTTCTTCATGTAAGAAACAGATGTGTATCTTAGAGATACATTATGCAGGACTTCTGGTAGGATATTCTTATAGAATACCTGGCAACGAGTATCCATTACGAAGATAACATCGTCTGCAAAGTGAATGAAGTTATTATTAACCCCTTTCTTAGAGTCCATAACTGGAATCAAGGTGGATAAAACCATATCCAATTCAGTTACATTTACAGATTCAGCAGACTCTTCTTCAAACTTAAGTTTAAGGTCGTCCAACAGACGGTCTTTAATCTTAATGTTGTCAAGACTGTAAGATGTTACCCCACCAAAGAGGTCTTGCTCTTCGTCCAAGTCAGACTCATGTACAATTACTTGCACCCTAGTTTCATTTTCACGAAACTCGACAGAATCAACCTTAGTTCGACTAAGAGAAGTATAAGTACCCAAGATTTTTGCGAGTTCTGAAGAATTGATTTGAATGTTTCCTGCTTTTTCTACCTTTTCTGGAGTAAAGGCAACACGAACCATCAAGTCTGAGTTCTTAGCTGCAATAATACTATCACCGTCTTCATGAATCATAAATACTACTGTCTTGTCAGAGTCTTTTAACGCTGAATCAGAAGTTACAGAGGTTGCGTGAGAAAGCAACCCAACCAAGCTATCATATTCTACAAAAAAGTGTGCCATTTAATACCCCTTAATCAAATTTAAAACTTCCACCACTACGAACTGGACGAGTAGGAGCAACGTAATCATCTACTCCGTCTTCGTCATCGACAGGTACTGCTACCATTCTACGACGTCTACGTCTTACTGTAGGAACTTCTTCCTCCTCTACCTCATCAAGAGATGCGCCTTTAGGAGAAACATTTGCTACCTTGTTAAGTTCTTCTAGAGAAACTGAAGTGTCATCCTCTTCCATATCAAAGTTAGAAGTTACTACTGACCTACGAGTTCGAGTACGTCTAGGTTTAGCGACTGGCTCTTCATCTTCTAAGTCATCTAGGTCAAGTTCTTTAGTTTCGACAGTTCTACGAGGACGTCTACGGATTGGTTTAGTGATTTCCTCTTCTTGAGGTTCCTCTTCAACTTCATCTTCTTCGTCATCTACATCAGCAGAGGTTTCGTCTTCATCATCTGCATCAA